>OLSI01000456.1_pt1 | contig 34628 bp, 29 predicted proteins | sample 1672661 | NCBI WGS metagenome assembly OLSI01 (sample SAMEA3136711, study PRJEB25190) | human gut metagenome | biome: human gut; feature: human-associated habitat; material: faeces | place: Austria | collected 2013 | reverse complement strand
CATGTGCGGTCCGCTTTCAAGCTTCGGCTGACGCGAGGGAGGGAGAAACGCTCAGCCGACAGGGGGTATCGAAAATGCGGGCGGTGCGCCCTTCTCGCTTAAAGGTTCGCGACGTATTTGCCCATGACGTAGCCCTGGGTATGCGCACGGCCGAGGGACAGACCAGGCATCCACATCGTGTAATCAATGCCGCAATAGAAATCGCCTGCGGTATTGCCAATGGCGTAGAGGCCCTTGATCGGATCGGAGGAATCGGCCTTAAGCACTTCCATGTGCTCGCCGACATGCACGCCGGAGACGATGGCCGACACGCGAACCTTGCGGTGAATGCCATAGAACGGCGGGGTGTCGATCGTGGTGAGCCACTTGCCTTCTTTGCCGAAGTCTTCGTCTTTGCCTTCGGCCGCAAGCGCGTTGTAACGCTCAACGCTCTTCTTGAATGCGGCGGCATCGGTAATGCCCAGCTTCTTGGCAAGCTCATCAAGGGTGTCGGCCTTAAACGTCGCGACCTGATCTTCGTACACGCCCTTCTTCTCGCCGCTTTCCTCGGGCATATACGCCTTCAGCGCATCGGGGTCGAACAGCTTGCCCGGCCACTTCTCGGCCTGCGTCATGTAGTTCGAATCGAAAATCTGGCAGTAATTGCCCGCATCCTCCTCGCTGCGCAGGAAGCAGTTCATGCGGGACATACCGGCGGTTTCGTCGGCGAAGCGCTCGCCGTTCATCTTCACGGCCAGGAAGGGCATGTCGCACATAGAACCCGGACCGGCGTCGAAGTCGTGCAGCATCTTGGTGTGGGCGATCGGCTCGATTTGGCCGCCAGCCCACACGGCCATCTTAATGCCGTCGCCAGTCTTGTTGTTCTGCTTGCGACCCAGGTAATGCAGGTCGGGCAGATAGTAATCCATCATCTCGTCGTCGTTCTGGTAATCGCCCGTGGCAAGAATAACGCCCTTCTTGGCATTGAACTGGATATTGCCATCAGCGCCCTTGGCGATAACGCCCGTGATGCCGCTGTCGGCATCGCCCACGAGCTGCTTCGCCTCGGTGTTATAGAAAATCTCGACGCCCTGCTCTTCGGCATAGTCGGCCAAGGCACGCATGCCGTCGCCCGTGTTATAGGGCTTCGGGCCGAAATCGATGGACAGATAGCTCAACGGATACCCATTCACGGTTTTCACCGTAGAGGTCCACTTTTTGGTCGTATCGGAAACCTGAGCGCCGACCTTCTGGGCAAGCTCGAAGATCCACGTAATCGCCTCGCCGGAATTTTTGGCCCACAGTTCAACTTGGGCACGGTTGCCGCGGAATTGGTGCTCCTTGAGCAGCATCGATACAACAGCGGAAACGCCCGCGGGGTCGGAACCGTCAAGAAGAATGCCCGTAGCGGTATTGCCCTGAGAAATCGCAGTCGCTTCTTTCTGGATAAGGGCAACGGTCGCGCCAGCCTCTTTGGCGGAAATCGCGGCAGGAACGCCCGCAGCGCCAGCGCCGACAATCACGACATCGTATTCCTTTGTTTCTTTGATATCGGTAATGGGGTCAGGCGCAGTAAGGAACGACGGCGTGCCAGCGCGATAATGGCCTGCGATATCGTTGACCTTCTTGTCGTCGGCGGCGGCGTTTCCGCCTTCCGATTTCTTCTCGCCAGAAGGCGAGCAGCCCGCGAGCATCGAAGCGCCCATAGCGCCAGCGGCTGCGACTCCACCGATTTTGAACAAATCCCTACGGCTCATTTCCTTCATGATGAAACCCTCCTTGTTCATTCTCGTTTCGACGGAGCCCTGCACATTGTGCGATCCCTTTTGCCCCGTCGGCATAGCTGCACCATATGTCCGAAAAAAGGCTGCGTAATCGACCGCACAGGGCAGATTCTGGGTTTAAATATGTAACACACCCCTATAACACCCAAATCGAACAGGCGTTTCTTTCTTTCTACAACAACTGCTTTATCCAGTTTGCTATCCTGCCGCAGCAACGAGGGCCTTATAATGGTGGGCAAGGTTACGTGCCGGGAGGGGTTTAGGCACCATGAGAAATCAAAAAGATCGCGTCATACGCAACGCAAACGTACCTTTTAGCTCGGCGGGGTTTTTACCGCTCGCTTTTTTGGGACTCGGCATCTATCGCGCATGGATCGAAATCGTCTTCGTCGGATCGTTCGTCGACTTCCCGTCGGCACACTTCGCAACGCGAGACCTCTTCGATATTGTTATGAGCATCGTTCTTTTGGGCTGCGCGCTGGGAGCGCGCAAGGTTTCCCCGTTCTATTCGAAACACGCCGCCTGGGTGCTTTGCGGCATGCTGCTCACCCTCGCAACCGTATGCACGTTTTCATCATTGTTCTATCCAGGAATCGCCGAACACCTTGCCATCGTCGCGTCGATTGCGGGCGGCATAGGCATTGCACTCATGATCCTTATTTGGAGCGAGCTCTATGGATGCATGAACCCCATGCGTGTGGCCTTCTATTATTCGGGGTCAATTATCGTAGGCGCCCTCATGATATATATCTACCGCGGTTTCGCCATTCCATGGCTCTTCGTCATGACCTCGATTTTGCCGATATTCTCGCTCCTGTGCGCCGCCCGAAGCTTCAATGTGCTTCCGGGCGACAATCTGCCAAGCACCACATGGGCCAAGTTCTCCGTGCCTTGGAAAATCATCATCCTTATGGCGATTTACGCTTTCGCCTACGGGCTGCTCGAGAAATACCTCTATGCAGGCACGTTCGGCCCCCATTCGGCACTGGGCACCGTCGCGGCCGCGCTCGTGGTTATGGTGGGCGTTGTTCTGCAGGGCAAGAACTTCGACTTCGGCACCATATACCGCACGGCCCTGCCGCTTATGGCGGGCGCGCTCATCATTCCTTCGGCATTGGACCTGTTCGACTCGTTCTGGGGCAACTTCTGCGCCACCGGAGGCTATACGGCATTCTCGATTCTCATCATGCTCATTCTGGCCAACATCTGCTACCGTTACGGCGTTTCGGCGATATGGCTCTTCGGCATTGAGCGCGGCGTTCGCGCGCTCTTCATGATGCTCGGACGCTACGTCGATGCGGGCATCGACGCCATCGCGCCCTCATCCCTCAACGGCGACCTTGTGTCTTCGGGCGTCGCCCTTCTCGCCATCATCGGCGGCACGGTCATCCTGTTCTCGGAACGCGAGCTGGCAAGCCGCTGGGGCGCGAAGTTCCTCTATGCCGAAAACGGCAGCGACCCCATTGAAAAAAGGCACGCGCTCGTCGATCGCTGCGATGCCATCTCGAAAGAAAAAGGTCTATCGGCGCGCGAGCAAGAAGTTTTGCTGCTGCTCGCACAACACAAAACGATTTCCGATATCGAAAATGAGCTCATCGTAGCCAACGGCACCGTCAAAGCCCATATACGCCATATTTACCAAAAGCTCGACATTCACTCGCGCGAAGAGCTGTTTGAGATTTTGGGCACGCAGGCGTGCGAAGAGAAACAAACAGCCAATGACGAGGATTGTTTCTAGCCTCAAACAAAGCGGGCTCCTTCAATAGCGAAGAGTCAATCAATCAATACAATTGAATATATCACCTGATGAATCGTCCAATTTGATTTTGTTCGAGATTTGACTTGCGCAACTGTGCATAGTGTATATATACTGTGCTTACCGGTTATATACACGTAAAGGAACCATCGTGGACATCATCCTATCCAATTCGAGCGACAAGCCCATCTACGAGCAAATCGCGTCGCAGATTCGAGCGCATATTTTGGCGGGCACATTGGTGAGTGGCGAGAAGCTGCCATCGATTCGTGCCCTTGCAAACGGGCTCGGCGTGAGCGTCATTACCACCAAGCGCGCCTACTCCGATTTAGAGGAAGCAGGCTTCATCGAAACCGTCCAGGGCAAGGGCTGCTTCGTCGCAGCAGGCAATCAAGGGCTTCTGCGCGAAGAAGAGCTGCGACGCATGGAAGCGCTGCTCGCACAAGCGGCGGCGCTCGCCGAAACGCTCGGCGTTACCCGCGCCGATTTGCATAAGGCGCTTGACCTCGTAGCCCCCGAAACTCGTGAATAGAAAGGCGGCATCATGGCGAACCTTTTGGAAATCAAAGATGCACAGCGCCAGATTGGCGACAGCTTCGCGCTGTGCAACGTGAACCTTGCCGTAGCGCCAGGCGAGATCGTCGGTTTCGTCGGCGCAAACGGCGCGGGCAAAACCACAACCATTCGAGCCGCGTTGGGGCTCATGAAACTTGATGCCGGCGAGGTGCGCCTGTTCGGCGAGCCCTTCGGCCCGAATGCGCCCGACAGCACACAGCGCCACGTGCGCTCACGCATCGGCGTGGTGTTCGACACCTGCCCCTATCCAGCGGAATTCACCATTGCACAGATGGAGCGCTGCCTCGCGCCTGCCTTCCCCACCTGGGACAAAGCGCAGTTCTGGCGCCTCGCCGAGCGGTTTTCGCTTTCTCGCAAGGCGAAAGTGAAGGATCTCTCCCGCGGCATGGGCATGAAACTGCAGCTTGCCGTGGCGCTTTCGCACAAGGCCAATTTGCTCGTGCTCGACGAAGCCACCGCGGGGCTCGACCCCATCGCTCGCGACGACGTACTCGCCACCTTGCGCGAATTCGCCACCCAGGAAGGCCACGGCGTGTTGCTGTCGAGCCATATCACAAGCGATTTGGACCGCATTGCCGATCGCGTTGTGGCCATCGATGACGGCCGCATCATTTTCAATATGCCTCGCGAAGAAATTACCGACATGGCAGGCATCGCCCACTGCACTGCAGAACAGGCTCACACGATTCTCGAATGCGTCGAAGAAGCGCTCGTTGAGCGACGCGAATTCAGTTACGACGTGCTCGTGCCCAACCGCTTCGAGTTCGCCGAAGCATTTCCTGAAATCCCCTGCGACCACGCCTCAATCGAAGACTACCTGCGTTTCACGCTGAAAGGAACCGCGCAATGAAAGCGGCATTGAAATCGGAATTTGTCATCTTTGGTACCTTCATGCCGGCATTCGCCGTGATACTCGTGCCCTGTTACGCCATTATGGCGTTCGCCACAGGCAATTGCATTTCAGCGGTCGCTTGCGTGAGCGCCATAGTTCCTATGATTCTCATGTTTTCACTCACCTCATACGATGATCAAAACGGGTGGAAGCGTTATCGCGCATCGCTGCCTTTCTCGCGCCGCGATGTTATTGCCGCACGATATGGCTCGATTCTTCTCGCGTCCCTCATCGCCGCGGCGTGCGCGACGATGCTTGGCATCGCGCTCAATGCCATTTTGCCCTCGTTCGTCCACGAATTCGAAACAATGCCAACGACCGAGATAGCAGCAGGGTCACTTTTCGCGACCTTCTCAGTGGTTATCATGGTGGCCATTGGCGAACCGTTCCTCATCAAATTCGGCGCCACGAAAGGCGTACGCTATCTCATGTGCTTCGCCGTTCTCTTTTTATGCATTTGCCTCGCGATTCTGAAGCAGACGTTCGATCCCATGCTGCTGCACAATCTCGACACCTGGGCCGATGCCCACTTAAGCCTTCTGTTCGTTTCGTTGACCGTCGTATCGCTTGCACTCTTCGCTCTAAGCTGTGCCATAAGCACGACGATTTACCAGCGAAAAGACCTCTAGCTGTCCGCATCGAAGCAAGCCTCGAGTCCAACCCGGCAACTTCATTCAGCCCCTCACGCAAAAAGGCGAGCCGTCCAAAACGACTCGCCTTTCCTTATAGGCGTCGCATTGTCGCGATTTTGCCCGCCGCCACGCACGAGGCGCGAAGCGGCAGGGCGCCGGGGCACGCTTACCCTCGCATGTTCTGCTTCGCCTTAATCGCGAAAAGCGCCGATGCGCCTACGAGCATCACAACTGTCGCAACCAGCCCCACTGTTGGAGCTTTATAGCCCACGAGCATCACGCCAATGCCAAAGATTGCCATGCCTACGCAGAGCATCGAGAGCCATTTCTCGTAGAGACGTTTTTCTGATGCACCCCCTTGCTCATTGGCAGAGCTCCCCCGCTCTTCAACAACGCTCCTGCGCCTTTGAGAAGCACCCTTCTTGTTCGCTATGCCATCCATTTAAGCCACATCCTCTTCAGCAAGGCGCCCGCTGAACACGCGATAGGCAATCACGTGGTACACCAGCACCAACGGCACGCCGATGCAGGCAATGCCCGTCATCCATGCGAGCGACGTGTCGGACGAAGCGGCGTTCATGAGCGTAATGGATTCGCCCACGCTGCCGGGTGCCGCAACAACCAAATTCGGGAACAACGACACCGCAGTCAACGCCACCAAACATACCGCCGCAATTGATTGCAAAACGAAGGCGGCCAGATCGTTGCCCTTTTTCGCCTGAGCAATCGATGCCGCAATACATACGACGAAAGCGATGGCAAAAATCGCACCCGCGACCAGCATGCCCGGGGCGAACTGAGGTTTCACCACGGCAAATGCAAGCACAGTCGCCACCACGAACAGCACGAGGGCCACAACGTGCCACACGCGACGCTGCTTTTCCGCACGCCCGTGCACCGCGCTCGTGCGTTCAGTCTTCAGCGCCACCCATGCAGCGCCCGCAGCCATGCACATCGCAAATCCCAGCGCGCCAACGACGAGCGTAAACGGCGAAAGCAGGCCAAGCAGCGGCACGCCCGCATAGTCGCCGTTCGCCGCAAGCGGCACGCCGGCAATCACGTTGCCGAGCGCCACGCCTAACAGCAGGGCAGGCAAAAACGAACCGACCGTAAAGCACGCATCCCATACGCGGCCCCATTTCGGGTCGTGCGCGCCAAACTCAAGCGACACCGCACGCACAATCAGGCCAAAGAGCACGAGCATGACCGCCAGGTAAAACCCCGAAAACGTCGTGGCGTACGCCGCGGGAAACGCAGCAAACAGCGCGCCGCCCGCCGTGAGCAGCCACACCTCGTTGCCATCCCACACAGGGCCGATGCTGCGACGCACAAGGGCGCGTTCGGCGTCGGTTTTCGCAAGCGCACGATAGAGTACGCCTACGCCCAAATCGAACCCATCGAGCACGAAATAACCCGCGATAAGCACGAATATCAAGAAAAACCACAGTACAGCGAGAGCGCTCATCGCTATTCACCATCCTTTGCATCGCAGGTCTTCGCGGCAGACACTGCCGGTGCGGTGCTCTCAACAGCCGCAACGGCATCGGCGGGGCCGCGCTTAATGAAGTGCGAAATCACGCGCACCCAGCCAATGAACAGGAACACATACACCACCGCGAACAAAGCCAACGTGAGCAGCAGCTCGGGTGCCGATACCGCCTGCGATATGGCGTTATTCGTAAGAAGGCTCACGCCATCGGGACCCGACGTCGACGGATACACGACCCATGGTTGACGGCCGACTTCGGCGGTAATCCAGCCAACTTGAATGGCGATAAATGGGAACAGAGGAGATACGACGAGGAGCTTCTGCAGCCAGCGCATATTCGCGATGCGCCCGCCGCGCCGCGAGAACGCAATCGCAAGAATCGCGGTGAGCATAATGAGGCCATACATCGCAACCATCAGGTGATACGACTGGAACACCAGATTCACCGGCATGTCGGCGACGTTCATTTCGCCATACTTTTCGGTTTCGGCGAGCGAATTAAGGCCGGCATATTCGGTATCCCACGTGCCCGTTGCCAAGAAGCTCGTGCCGCCGGGAATTGCGAACGGCGTAATGACCTGCTGGCTTTCTTCGTCAACCCAGCCGAAAGCGTACAGCGGCGGCACCTCGTCGTTATACATGCCTTCCATCATGGCCAGTTTCGTGGGCTGCTCTTCCGAAACCTCCACCGCCGAAGCATGGGCCGTCACAATCATCGCGCACGATGCGACGATGCCTACCACGGCGCCAATGCGCACGGTTTTCATCGCAAAATCGGAGTGCTTGCCCTTCAGCAAATACCACGCTCCAACCGCCATGGACACAAATGCGCCCAAAATGAGCAGCGCCACGATCACGTGCGTATAACGCGGCAGAATCGAGGGATTGAAAGCCGCCGCAAGGAAATCGGTGATAACGGCCTTCGAACCATCGCTCGCAAGCTCGGCGCCAGCCGGCGTTTGCATCCACGAATTGGCGATCAGAATCCACAGCGCGCTCAAGCACGAACCCGCCCACACAAGCCACGCCGACACCGTGTAGAACTTAGGCGACACTCTCTTTTCGCCAAAGAGAAGAACACCAAGGAAAACCGATTCCAGGAAGAAGGCGAACAGGGCCTCGGCGGCAAGCGGCGCACCGAAAATATCGCCTACGAAGCGCGAGTAATCGGCCCAGTTGGTTCCAAAAGAGAACTCCATGGTGATACCTGTCGCAACGCCAATGGCAAATGTCGCCGTGAAGATGCGCACCCAGAAATGCATGGCGGCGCCATCTTTTTCATCGCGGCTTCGATAATACTTCGTCGCAAAAATCGCCGTGATAAGGCCCAAGCCTATCGAAAGCGGAACGAATATGAAATGGTAGGCCACCGTTACCGCGAACTGAATTCGCGAGAGCAGCGCCACGTCAAACAACGCGTCCATTTCCTTACCCCCTTGTGTCGTTGCTTATATGTTACCAACTAGATATCATATTAGACCGAGCAAAAGGAAAATGGAATACTAATTAGGAATTTATATTGATAATTTTCGGCATGATAAAGCGACAAAAGAAAACCGCCTTTTATGGCGGTCATCTTCTGTATGGAATGTTTAAAAGAGGAGTCGAGCGAGACGCTCTTGACCCCGATCGCACGGCACCAGGCGGCGCACTCAAGTGGTGCAGCGGTACGTAAGCAGCAACGACGGAAGCTAAACAACAGCGGCATCCGAGCGGCGCGACCACGCGCGAATCAACGCTCGAATGCCGCGAACGGCACCCCAACGGCACGGGCGACGTTCACTTCAGCGCACACCGTGCCTCGGGCTCGCGACATGCAACCTATGCCTGATAGACGGCCTTAACAAGATATTCCACGTTGCCCTCAGCGCCTTTGATGGGGCTTTCCACCGCGCCCTCAATCGAGAAGCCGACTGCAGCGAAAGCATCGGAAACTTCCTTCACAACGCGCAGTCGAACCGATTCATCGCGCACGATGCCGCGGTCGGTTTCGTCGTGGGCGCTTTCGAACTGGGGCTTCACGAGCAGCAAGCACACCGTGCCAGGCGCGCACAATGCAGCGAATACGTCGGCCAATCCGGCCAAGCCAATGAACGACAAATCGGCCACGACGATATCGAACGGCGCGCCAAGCTCGGCGGGAACGGCCGTTTTGATATTCGTGCGCTCGAACACGCGCACACGCTCATCTTCGCGGAGCTTCCACGCGAGCTGTCCGTAGTTCACGTCGACGCACGCGACTTCGGCGGCGCCCGCCTGAAGCAGGCAGTCGGTAAAACCGCCCGTCGATGAACCAATATCGATACAGCGCGCGCCACGCACATCTTGAGCGAACGCATCAAGCGCCCCTTGGAGCTTGTGCCCGCCACGGCTCACATAGGCGCGACGATTGCGCACAAACACATCAGCATCGGGGTTCACCAATACCGCAGCGCTTGTAGGATACACGTCATTCGCACGCACCTCATGCGCGAGAACCGCGCGCAACGCTTCACCCCTATCGGCGAAATAGCCGCGCTCAATGAGCAAATCGTCCAAGCGGATTTTCTTCTGTTTCGGTTTTTTAGGTTGCGGCGCACCCGGCTGCGCAGTTTTCTTCGCCACGCCTACAGCTCCACGTATTTCTCGCGAATGCGAGCAGCCATGCCGCACGAATCGATGCCGAGCATATGGTGCAGCTGAGGCACCTTGCCCTGCTCAACGAATTCGTCAGGAATGCCAAACGTGAGCACGGGCGGCACCTGCGCCGGCGGGTTTGCGGCAAGAGCCTCCAGAATGCCTTCGCCAATGCCGCCTTCAATGGCGCCTTCTTCAGCCGTGCACACGAGCTTGCATTCGAGCGCGGCCTTGCGAACCGCCTCCTCGTCAAACGGCTTAATCCAACGCATATCGACAACGCGCACGGAAACGCCTTCCTTGGCAAGAATATCGGCGGCACCTTCCGCCTCTTGCACCATGCGACCGAACGCGAGAATAGCCACGTCGGAGCCTTCACGCGTCGTGCGAGATTTGCCCTCTTCGAGCACCTGCGGCACAGCGGGAAGCTCGACGCCCCGCGCTTCGCCGCGCGGCCAACGAAGAACGACCGGGCCTTCGAGCGCCAAAGCCGTATGGAGCATATGCACGAGCTCGGCCTCGTCGGAAGGAGCCATCATGCGAACGCCAGGAACCATGCGACCATATACGATATCGAACACGCCGTGGTGCGTAGGACCATCGTCGCCCACGAGCCCCGCGCGATCGAGGCAAAACACCGCATTGGCATTCGCAAGGGCATTATTGATTACGAGCTGGTCAAACGCACGCTGCATGAACGTCGAGTAAATGCACACGACGGGCTTTTTCCCGCCAAGCGCCAAGCCGCTCGCAAGCGCGACGGCATGTTCCTCGGCAATACCCGTATCAATAAATCGCTTCGGGAATTTCTCAGAGAACGCGGCCAAGCCCGTGCCATCTTTCATGGCAGCCGTGATGGCGACAATATCGTGGTCGCGCTCGGCTTCAGCGACAATAGCCTTCGAAAATACGCTCGTGTACTTCGGGGCGGAGCTTGAGCCCTTCTTCACTTCGCCCGTCGCGATGTCGTATGGCCCAATGCCATGGAATTTGCTGGGGTTTTCTTCGGCGGGTTTATAACCCTTGCCCTTCTTGGTAACCACATGCAAAAGTGTGGGACCGTCGGCCTTAAGACACACGCGCAACGCGCGCTTGAGCGCGGCGATATCGTGACCGGGAATGGGCGCCGTGCACGTGATACCGAGCTTTTCGAAGAGCATCTCGCCCGGAATGACCATTTGCTTGAAGGAATCTTTCACGTTGCGGCCCAAATCGACCAGACCGCGGCCAAGCGGACCGCTTGCCTCGAGCACGCTTTGCACCGAATCGCGCGTACGCGTGTATTCGCGGCTCGCACGCTTTTCGCCCAAATAACGAGCGAGCGCACCTACGTTGCGCGAGATGGACATCTCGTTGTCGTTCAGAATAATGACCATGGGCGTTTGCAACTGCCCCAGCTGATTGAGGGCCTCAAACGCCATGCCGCCCGAAAGCGATGCATCGCCGATGATGGTAACGATTCTCTCATCGCCGCCATTCAGATCGCGTGCCATAGCCAGGCCCAGCGCCACCGAAACCGAATCGGACGCATGACCGGAAGGGTGCACGTCGTATTCGCTTTCGCTCGCCTTTGGGAAGCCCGACATGCCACCGAATTGGCGCAGAGTGTCGAACTCGCCCAAGCGGCCCGTAACGAGCTTATGAGCATACGACTGGTGGCCCACATCGAAAAGCAGCTTGTCATGAGGGCAATCGAGCACGCTGTGGCATGCCAGAATAAGTTCGACTACGCCAAGGCTCGGCGCCACATGGCCGCCCGTTTTCGACGTGGTCGTAATAATTTGCTCGCGAATTTCAGATGCAAGTATGGAAAGCTCCTCGTTGGTGAGGAGCTTCAAGTCCGCGGGGGACGAAATCATATCGAGAATGCGATGGCTCTCCATTAAGGAACTCCCAATCTCCGGATTCAAATTCGGCACCTCGCGGATGCCTTGCGCGCCTAGCGTTGCATCGCGCCTTCCGAAGAAGGCGCATCGCTATCGGAGGCGTCAAGCGTTTCGAGTAGTTCGGTCGCCTTCATGCCCAGCTTCACGGCCTCATCATACAAATCGAGCGCCGCATCGAGCGGCATATCGTCGCCGCGCACCTGCGTCGCGATTTCATCGAGACGATCGCGAATCTGCGTGAACGCCTCGCGATCGAGCGATTCCAAGCCCATAGCGAGCCTTACTCGACGTTTTCGGCCGAATCGGCTTCAGCGGGCTTAAAGTCGGAAAGAATGCCCATCGTGGGAATCTCGGCGGGCGCAGCCTCGGCAACGCCTTCAGAGGCCTCCTCGGTCGGAGCCTCCGCGGCAACACCCTGCTCGCTTTCAGACAAACGAGCCAGGCGACCAAGAATGCCGTTCACGAAGCGATGGGAATCGTCTTCGCCGCCGAATGCCTTGGCGAGCTCAACGGCCTCGTTGATGGCGACAGACTGCGGAACGTCGTCAACGTAGCGCATCTCGTAAACAGCGAGGCGCAGAACGGAGCGGTCAACCACGGGCATGCGGTCGATGGCCCAGTTTTGCGAGCTTTCGCCAATCGCGCGGTCGAGCTCGGCGCGATGCGCGGAAACGCCGCACACCAATTCGCGCGCATATTCATTCGCCTTGGCCTCTTCGGGGACCAAGCCTTCGTCGACCAGCTTGTCGGCGGGCACGCCAGTGATTTCACTTTGATACAGAATCTGCACCGCAGCGCGACGTGCGAGAATTCGTTTAGATACGTTGCTCATGCGAATTGGAACCTTGCTAACTAGTTGTTGAAACGGATGCCGTCGACATACACATCGACCGACGACACAGTGAAACCGACCTGTGTTGCCACAGCATCGGCGACGGTTTGGCGAACGGCTTCGGCAACCTGCGGAATGGGCTTGCCGTAGAAGACGTCGATATGCACAGCTACGTCGACGCCCTGCTCTTCGTTCATGCTCACATCGATACCCTGGCCAGCCGGCTTTGCGGCGAAGCGGGAACGCAAGCCCGTGAACGTAGACGAGCCAACGCTGGCAACGCCCTCAACCTCTTTGGCCGCGATCGCGACGATGGTTTCCATGACTCCGGGGGCCAGCCCCAGTCCGTCGACATACAGCTCTTCGCTCATGGCGCAATCCTTTCGGCCGATTGATTCATATAGGCAACCTAGAATTGTACTCCAATTCGCGCGCATTCACGGTAAGACCGTAAGAACGCAGGCAGAGACACATTCGCACCAAAATCAGTGAAAGCGGCCGGCGAATGCGGTTCGAGCGAAACCAAGGCGACGCGCACTTTCAGTACGCGAGTCGAAGACCGAATCCAAAATGCGCTGCCATGGCCGCTTACAGCGCCGACAACTATGGCCGCTTGCAGCGCCGACAACTTACGTCGTTCGCCAGAACGGCGAGACCTTAGAACATCGCCTTGATGCCGATAAAAACGAGCACCACGCCGCCGACAATCTGCGCGCGATCGCCCAGCAAATGGCCGAAGCGCTTGCCGATGGCCAACGCCACAATGCAGCAGAGGAGCGTCGTGACACCGATAATGCTTACCGCGGGCGCTACGGCAACGCTCGCTGCGCGCAGGCTCACGCCCACGGCGAACGCATCGATGCTCGTAGCTACGGCCTGCACCAAAATCACTTTGAGCGTCAGCGCGTTGCCATCTTCTGAAACTTCCTCTTCCCCATCACCACCGCCGCGCAGGGCGCACGCGCCTTCTTTAATCATATTTCCGCCGATAAAGCCAAGAATCACCAGCGTGATGATGCCCGAGTACGTTTCGATGAAGTCACCCACGACGCCGCCCAGGAAATAGCCAAGCAGCGGCATTCCCGCCTGGAAGACGCCGAACGCGACCGGCAGCGCAAGCAAGCGTGCGCGCGAGGCGTTCGGATAGCAGAAGACGTTCGAGATGGTTACGGCGAAGGCGTCCATGGACAACGCAACGCCCAGAAGAACGATCTCTACGATGCTCATGTTCAGTTGTTCTTTCGAATAGGCTCCCGGGTTCGCGATAAAAGCTCGCGAGAAACTGCCCGATTGCAGCGTACAGGCCACCCCGCCTGCCGCCCGCAGCATATGATTGCGCGATTTTACCACCCAGCGACCCCAAAGTGCGAAAACTTCACCCGTTGCCCGAAAGCAACAGATGGAGCAAAAAAATGGGACACTTGCTCCTAGAGCAAGTGTCCCAATGTGTTAAATGCTCCGAGCGTTTAACAGGTTTACACCAAAGCCACTGGCAGTGCCGCAACCACGATAAGGAAGCGGAGCAGGAAGCCGCCAATAAGCACGCCCGCATCGGCAGCAGCGCCAATGTAGTGCGCCTTGGAGGTTTCCTCAAAGCCAGGCTTCGAGATGAACAAAAGCCACGTCTCAACCGCGGTAGGCGCAACCAGGCCAACCACGATGAAGCCAAGCCAGAACAAAACCGCCCAGTTGCCGCACACGAGGCTCATCACCGACTCGAAACCGGCAACGGAGTTGTAGCTCGTGATGAAGCACAGCGAAGCCACCAACACGAGCTCGACAATCGGGAAGCAATAGTGGAACTTCTTCAGCACTCCCACGCTATCGAATTCCTTGGGAAACTTCAGGCCGCCCACAAGCAGCACCGAAGACATGCCCGTGGAAACCGCCGAAACCAAGAACAGAATCGGCAGCAAAGCGTTGTTCCACAGCGGGAACGTCTGGCATACACCGAGCAAAGCGCCCGTGTATGCGCCAACGCATACCGCAAACACCGAGCCCGCAATCTCAAGCCACACAGGCACCTGCTTCTTCAAGCAGTCGAGCAGAAGCGTGATAAGCGCGATAATCACGAATGCCGCCAAGAACACAACGCCCCAGGTCATAACCGAGCACGGGTTATGCAGAAGCAGCGCGAAACGCAGCGGGTTGTGCAAACCGGCCTCAGCGTCGAACATCAGCAAAAACAAGCCGATGATAACGACCACAGGAGCAATGATGTGGCCAGCGAAGCGCATGCCATGCGCCTCGGGATGCTTCCAGCGCAAAAACGCCGAAGTGATGAAGGCGCCGCCGCCCAAGCCTGCAAGGAAGAGGTACCACGCAATAGGTGCGCCCCAAACTGGTTCAAATGACATGTTCGCCCACCTACCTTACGTAGAAAATCTTGGACTTGGTCGCATCGCCCAAAAGCGGAGTCGCATGCGTCGCAGCAAGAACCTTGGAGACTTCCGAATCGGGGTCGTCCAAATCGCCGAACACACGCACGCCTGCCGGGCACGCGGTCACGCACGTCGACATCTCGGTGCCATTGAGTGCGCTCACGGTGCAGAAACGGCATTTGTCGACTGCGCCCGTGCGCTCGTCAACCACACGCGCCTGGTAAGGGCACGCAGCCATGCAGTATTTGCAGCCGATGCAGCGACCATGATCGATGCACACGATGCCGTCTTCGTTGGTATACGTCGCGCCGGTGGGGCAAACCGCCTGGCACGGCGCATCTTCGCAATGCATGCACTGCGAAGGGACCACTTGCAAAGAAGTCGTCGGGTATACGCCCGTCTCAACTTCAGAAAACTTCACGAACGGCATGCTCGAAAGCAAATCGTTCTGATTCTGACACGCCAAGCGACAGGCGCCGCAGCCGATGCACTTGGTCGTGTCGATCACCATTCCGTATCGGGCCATAGCTTATGCACCGACCTTCCTGATCTCGACGGGCACCTCGCATACCATGCCCGCGCCGGTCGCAGCGTCGCTCGCGCGCGGTACGATGTCCCACACGCTTGCGCCATAGCCGGCTGCCTGCGCCATTTCCTTCGATTCAATGCCATAGTGAGGCGGCACGTACACCGCTTCTGGATTGATGAGGCTCGTCACGCGAACCTTCACGCGAATCTTGCCCGTAGAGGTGGAGAGCTCAGCCTCATCGCCGTCGGCGATACCAAAGTTGGTCGCCGTTTGCGGGTTGAGCCATGCACGCTCCGCACCGGAATCTTTCGCGAGCGCCGCAATTTTGTCGGCATCGGCAGTATAGGTGCGCGTCTGCATGCTCTGAGCGCCCGTAATAAGACGCGGCATATGGTCATTCGGCGCAACCGTAGGATCAGCGTACTGAGGTGTGCGAGCCAAGCCCGCCTTCTCGAACGCGTCGCTTGCAAACGGAATCTTGCCCGAATCGGTGCCAATGGCGGGAGCATCGCCCGCGAGCACCGAAGCGCCGGGGATTGCGCAGCACGCGGTATCGTTCAAACCGTCGAGCGTAATGCCATAGGCCTTGCAGAAGGCATTGTTGACATCATCGAGCCCAAAGGCGAAATCGTCGCCCTTGCCGCACGCCTTCGCCAGGTCAGTGAAAATCTGGTAGACGGCGCGAGCCTCGCCCGCAGGAGCCACGGCCTGGTTGCGCTTTTCTGCAACCGACCACTCAGCCGCGACAGGAGCAACAACGCTTTCGACCTCAAGGTAAGTCGCAGCGGGAAGCACATAATCGGCCTTCTGCGCGGTTTCGGTGAGAACCGAATCAATGACGACCTTGAAGCCAATGCCGGAAAGGTTTTCTTCAACCTTAGCGGAATCGGCCCAGTCGGCCGCGGGGTCGCACTCGACGAACAGCGCCACATCGGCAGCGCCCTTGGCAGCGGCGCCCAATGCATCTTGGCAGCTCGCATTGCCAAGTTCTCCAGCCTTGGCAATGCCGTCGCCGGAAGCGGAAACCTTCGTGAACGGCGCGCTCTCGAAAACGCTCTCGTCCACAGCGGGGACCTTCGCCAGGAACATGCCACCCGTCTGGTTCACGGCGCCAAGCATGGCGTTGAGCAGCACGGCGCAGCGTACGGTCTCAAGGCTCGTCGCGTAGCCGCAGCCAAGCAGCGCGCCCGGGCGAACATCGACATGGCAATGCGGGGCGGCTTTCACGAGGCCTCGCTCCGCGGAATAAATCGTGTCAAGCGACACGCCGCACTTCTCGGCAGCCCATTCGGGCGAATACTGAAGCATCGCAGCGTGGAATTCTTCGAAGCCTTCGCCATATTGTTCGACGAAGCTCGCATCGAAATCGCCCTTCTTGACGATGTCGCCCATGATGCCCAGCAAAAATGCCAGCTCATAGCCGGGACGCACAGCGACCCATTCGTCAGCGAGCATATCGGCGCCAGCGTTGCGCGGGTCGACGGCCATCACATAGCCACCGCTTTCGCGAACTTTCTGGAATTCCTTGACCTCGACCGGGCGCACCGTTTCGTCGCCGCTCGCATCGAGCAGCACAATGTATTCGGCGTTGGCGGTGTCGAACACCGGCGTCGTACCCAAAAGAGTCTTATACGCGGCATCGATATTGGCATTGGTAAGCGCGGAATCGTCATAGTAGTTCGGCGAACCAACAGAAGCCATGAAGCGTTTCGCATACCACGCATCGGTTGCGCGGCCATCTTGGAACAGCGCTACCTTGCTGCCCGCGCCCGTAATGTGGCTGGCGATGTCAGCAAGAGCATCATCCCAGCTCACCTTGGCAAAGCCACCTTTGCCGTCGGCTTTCATGGGCTCGGTCACGCGATCTTCGGAAGTCGTGAGCGAAGGCAGGCCCTGGCCACGGCCACACATATATCCGCCAGAATGCGGATGGCCTTCGGCGCCCATAAAGCGCCACAGTTTTCCACCGCGCACCCAAGCTTCGATGCCGCATTTATTCGCACAACCAGCGCACAGCGTCGCTTTGGTGTACGTAACCGAGGCATCTGAGCTTAAGGGCTCGGTTTGCGAGGAAGAACAACCCGTCGAGGTGCCGATTGCGGCCAAAGCCGCACAGCTGGCACCCGCGGCGAGGAATCCTCGCCTCGTCATCATGCTATCCATGATGTGTCCTTTCTCAAGCAAGTCAAATTGGTCGCGAGGTTAGGCCTCGGGGAACAAGGTCGACGTACGAACGATGCCCTTGTCGATCGCCTCTTGGGCGATGTCTTGCCAATCGACGAACTTGATAGCCCCGTTGGGGCACTGCACGGCACAACGGCCGCACGCGATGCACTTCGTGGATTTGCCAATAACCGGGTCGATTTGCGGCATGTTCCACGGACAAGCCTCGTGGCACAATCCACAGCCGATGCATTTATCGGTATCGACCACGCGCGCGCCGGTCTCGGGGTCGGCATAAATCGCGTGCACCGGGCAGTTCTTCATGCAGGCTGCATCTTTGCACTGTTTGCAATGCTCAACAGTGAACTGGCAGTTGCGATAGATTCCGTCGGGGCCGTTTGAACCCTCGCCGAAGTTATAGTTCGGCCACACGCGCACACGCGCGGTGGTCTGGCATACGCGACCGTCGTTGCGCAGCGAACACATCATCTCGCAACGTTGGCAACCCGAGCAACGAGCACGGTCGGTAACAATAAGCTTAGTCGGTGTAACGTTCACGGCCATGCGACCGCTCGCGATAGTGTCTTCGATGACGCCCCATTTCGCCAATGCGCCACCGGCGATAAGGCCAACAAGACCAACGCCAATGCCTCCGGCGACTACCTGGCGGCGAGTGAAGCCCTTGGGCGATTCCTCAGCTGCAGTTTCGGTCTGCGGCTCTTCAGGCAGGATCGCTTCCCCCTTCTTCTCGTCCATCGAGAGTTCCTCCTTTTTGCACTTCTCTTCGATTGACGCACGATTCCTTGCACGCTTCGCACGAATTGCATAATGGATGCCACCGCATGTGCCCTGTCCCCTGAAGGGGGATAAAAAGCCAGGTAAAGGAACAATACCCTGCAACAGGGTACAAACAGGGCACGGCTTGGGGCACACTGCATTCGACCACTAAAAGGGGGTCAATCGCACACATGTCCTCGCACGCACGCTTCAATGTCACAGCAAAGACTTGGAGAAAGACATGGCAACTGAAAATGTCTCCTATGGTTGGCAGGGCAAGATCGCCCGAGTGAACCTGACCACGGGAGAAATCACCACCCAGTCCACCGACCCGTACAAATATTTCCTGGGCGGCATGGGCATGGCCAACAAAATTATGTATGACGAAGTTCCCGCGGGCACAGATCCGTTCAGCCCCGAGAGCAAGGTCGTCATGGCCGTCGGCCCGCTCACCGCTTCGGGCGTTCCGCTGGCCGGCCGTACCACCTTCTCGCATCTGTCCACCTACACCACCGATCATTTGGTTGTCGATTCCCACTGCGGCGGCATGATCGGCGCCAAGCTTAAGCTTGCTGGCTGGGATGGCCTGATTATTGAAGGCGCTTCCGACAAGCCCGTCTACATTAAGATTCTCGACGACAAGATCACCATCGAAGATGCATCCTTCGTTTGGGGCATGGGAACCCGCGCAACCACCGAAGCCATCTGCCGCAAGGATGGCAACAAGTTCTGCGTTGCAGCCATCGGCCCCGCTGGCGAGAACTTGCTTCCCTACGCATGCCTCATTAACTCGCGCAACCACTCCGCAGGCGCTGGCCTTGGTTCCATTTTGGGCTCCAAGAAGTGCAAGGCTATCGTCATCGAAGGCAACGGCAGCGTGAACGTGGCCGACCCGAAGGCCGTCGCCGAGCTTTCCGACTACATGATTTCCGACATCGTGGGCTCCAACAACAACCACGTCGTGCCTTCTACCCAGCAGGAATGGGCGGAATACTACGACAAGGGCAGCCGCTGGACGGCGCGCAAGGGCCTGTACTGGGCTCAGGCAGAAGGCGGCGCCATCGAGACGGGCGAGCCGAAGCCCGGCGAGCTCAACACCGTTGGCTATCGCTGCATGAAGTCTTACAAGGACGACGGCCCCGACGCCGAGAAATACACCATTAAGATGAATGGCTGCCACAGCTGCCCGATTCACTGCTATTCCGACATGCGTATTCCCGGCTCCGCCGAGCATGGCGGCTTTGAAATCACGGGCAACACCTGCGTGCCGAACTTCCCGTACATGTATATGATTGGCATTCTTGGCGAAAACGCCGGCGGCGTGAAGAACTTCAGCGAGTCTGGCGTTATTTGGAACCAGGCCATCGGCTCCACCGTGGACGATTTGGGCCTGTGGTGCAACTACGCACAGCTCTACCGCGACATCGCGCACTGCGTTGCCAAGGGCATCTTCAAGCGCGTGCTGCCCGAGGACGAATACAATATGTTCGACTGGGACGCTTTCAAGAACGATGACCCGTCGATTATGGTGAAGATTCTGCGCCACATCGCTCAGAACGATAACGAAATGAGCTATCTGGGCCATGGTCCTATCGTTTGGTGCAAGCGCTGGAACGACATGGAATGGTTCGACACCACCGCGAGCTGCCTGATCAACTATCGCGGCTGGCCTGTGCACCATGCACATGAGTGCTTCGGCCAGGTTGGCGCTGTGTACAACATGATGTTCAACCGCGACGATATGATTCACTCCGCCGTTAACTTCCAGGGCTGCGGCCTGCCCATCGAGAAGAAGCGCGAAATCGCGAAGGAAGTCTGGGGCGGCGAAGACGCCATCGACGAGGACAAGAACTACACCCCGATGAACGAGCACAAGGCCAAGTTCTGCTGGTGGTCCATCGTCACCGACGTGCTGCATGACTCCCTCACCCTGTGCAACTGGGTGTGGCCTATGACCATGAGCCCGTCGAAGACTCGTGACTACCGTGGCGACCTCGACCTCGAATCGAAGTTCATGAAAGCCGTGACCGGCGAGGACATCACCACCGAGGAGCTCTATAAGCGCGGCGCAGCCATTATGACCCTGCAGCGCGCCAACACGATGCGCGGCATGGGCACGAACGACTTCCGCGGCGTGCATGATGTTTACACCGAGTGGCCTTTCACGAAAGATCCTGACATCAAGCCCTTCACCGCTGGCACCGATAAGATGGAAAAGGAAGATTTCCAGACCGCCCTTACCATGGTGTACAAGGAGTTCGGTTGGGACGAGAAAACCGGCGCACCGACCGCCGACAGCCTCGACAATTACAACCTGACCGACGTGAAGGAAGACCTTCAGTCCAAGGGTCTGCTCTAGGCATAACCCTGCGGGCGGCCCACCTCCCCTCACCGCCCGCTCCTTCTTTTGGAAGCCCGCCATTGCGCGGGCTTCCTTTTTATACAGACAACCATACAGGCAGAGATGTCAGGCACCTTGCTATGGACTCGGGCACAGAGCCTTGATTACAAATAGCCGCAGTTTTGACCACGATTCATGGCGAACTGGGTCAAAACTGCGGCTATTTGTAAATGCCACTCTTGCAAAACTTCTTCGATTGCGGCTATTCGTAATTGCACCGAACTACCTGTTGGAGAAACGGATTATCGCGGCGTATTTTAGAAAGACCTGAGCTCTTCCTAAATTGGGCGCAGCAAAGTTTCCACAAGCACCGAACGCCTTCAGATATCTCAATCGCGACAGCGAATCGACCAACATCATCGCAGGCGCGAGCGCCCTCAAGCTGCGCAGGCCCAAGACTACGCAAACTTTGGCATTTCCGCGCAGACGCGGCCTCCTTTCGCGCCTTATCCAGAAATCAACTGCGGCGCAGGCGCATCCACGCGGGCGGGGGCTTTCTACCCACGCCGAACGCCCTGACGGGACCTCGGCCAATCTAGACGGCTCGTGCGTCTACCGACAAGCAAATTCAACAAGCTAGAAGCTCGAAAGATCAAGCAACGCGAAGGGTTGCAATTGCTCACTGCAGGTCTTCAGTACGTCAACCGTATAGTTAATATCGTCTTGAGTCGTTTCATTCGAGAGCGAGAAACGCAGGGCGCCCTGGGTACGTTCGGACGGCAGTCCCATCGCAACAAGCACGTGCGAAGGCTCGCCTTCGTGGCTCGAGCAGGCACTTCCACCCGCCGCGCATACGCCCCGCTCGTCAAGCAACTCGACAAGCGAAGCCGAATCGATGCCCATAAACGAAACGTTCAACGTGCCGGGCACGCGCGGGGCCGCACCGTTTACCCGGGTGTTGGCGATTTCGGCAAGAATGCGACATTCCAACTCGTCACGAAGCGCCGCTATGCGCGCAGCATCGCTCGCCATATTCTCGCAGGCCTCACGCGCTGCGGCCGCCATGGCAACGATGCCGGCAACGTTTTCGGTGCCACCACGCATCGCGCCTTCTTGATGGCCGCCATTCATGAAAGGCTCCAGAGGCGCGCCTTCGCGAACATACAGAAAACCGACGCCTTTAGGGGCATGGAATTTATGGCCTGAAACGCTCAAGTAGTCCACGCCCAAATCGTCCACGTTCACAGGAATATGAGCAAACGCCTGCACGGCATCACAGTGGAACCGAGCGCCTGCGCCATGCGCGATTTCGCCTAGACGGGCAATGGGCTGAATTGTGCCTACTTCGTTGTTGGCAAGCATAATCGAGGCCAAATCAGCCCCGTTGCCAAGCGCCTGAGCAAACGATGCCTCGTCGACCATACCGTCATCGGTCACGTTCGCATACGCGACATCGAACCCCTCGCCAGCAAGCGCCTGCGCGCTGTTCAGCACAGCAGGATGCTCGAACGTCGAAGTCACGAAACGGCCTTTGCGGCCCTTCGCTTTCGCCTGCGCACGCATGCTTCCTTTTATGGCCCAATTATCCGATTCAGTACCGCACGACGTGAAATAGACTTCATGCGGCGCGGCGCCAATGAGCGATGCGATTTCCTCGCGAGCCCGCTCAACCGCAGCGCGCGCCTCGCGAGCCTCCGCATAGAGCGCAGAGGGATTGCCGAACGAACCGCGCAAAAACGGCTTCATGGCCTCAAATGCCGTATCGGACACGCACGTAGTAGCGGCATTGTCCAAATACACGCGCCGCTTTTCGGTTTCCGTTATTTTCGCCTGCGTCCCCATGATAGTTACGCCTCTTTTGCCGCGCGAAGACGCGATGCGACCTCCAAATCGACCATGGAATTTCGCAGCGAGCAGTTCTCGCACAGCACGCAATCGAGCGATGCGTCGTCGCAGGCATGCGGCCGAGCGAGCATATCCTCAAACGTGACACCCTGGCGAATAAAGAAGTCACCGCATACTCCACGAACGGCGCACGCCGCATAGCGAGCCGTATACGACTTGTCGCGAGGAACAACGCCACGCGCTTCTGCCAAAAGGTCGGCAGAGATGGCGGCGGCTTCTTCCACCGTTTTGCCCTCCATCCAATACACCGCTGCGCACGCGGAGGCAATCATGGCCAAACAGCCATGTGCGCGATAGCCCGCCCGTTCAATGACATGCGTCTCGGGATTCACGCGCGCAAACAACTGCACGGCAATGGTACCGTGTTTGGCCGAACCCGCCATGCCAACGGCATTCACGCCCTCGGGCACACCAGTTTTCTCGGTATCGGCCACAAGCGCCAGGGCCTCATCGGAATAGCCCTCAACGCCATTATCGTTGTCAGTCTGGAACACGTCCCTCGTACGAATATAAGGTTTGCCAACAGGCGCTCCACCAAGCATATCTTCCGGTTTCATTGTTCCCCCTCTTCGGCGCCGTGGGCACCGTTCGTTTCATATCTCCTACGCGCCTCGTTTGCGCGTTAAAGCCAATTCACGTTTGATCGAAAACGCACTTCACCTACACGTTCATGTATCGTTCGACCGAATACCACTCCGCCAAAGCTTTCGCCTGGGCATCGGACAAGTAATCGGTCGAATAGAAATATCGCTCGCCGTTGCTCGCCTCGCATGTTTTGATGTCGGGATACGAGCCCGACTCCTGCACGGCTTGCCAAGCTTGCTCGATTTGCTCGGCATTCCAATAATATGGCTTGCTCGAAAGCGATGCCGCGAGCATGGGGCGCGGATACAGGCGCGATTCCTCGCGCGCGTTATCGACAAGCGTCAAAGCGTCATCGCCCTCTTCAGCGAGAAATGCCCAGTGCGCATATGTGTCGGTCATGTAGTCGCTTGAGTACAGATACGTCTGCTTTCCCTCGAGTACCTTGATGTCATCAAGCTTCCATTCGGGGGTCTCAATTTCAGAATCGAGGGAGTCGCCCTCGTCAACAGACGGAGCATTCTCATCAGCGGCTTCATCCGCTTTAGAGCCAGATGCCGCAACGTCTTCGACGCTGGAATCGGCACTTACCGCATCCGCGTCCGCTACGGCAGCCTGCGCAGCCTCCTCGGCGACCTTCTTGGCCGCGGCCGACGCAGCCTGTGCAGCAATAATTTCGTCGAATGCCAAGTCGGAAAAATCAACAGGAATCAAATGATCGGGCACGATGCCCGCCGCGGCCCACGTACCGGGCGTCGTAAGCTTGCCTTCGTTTGAACGCTCGCGAATCATGCTGAACGCAGCGGCAAGAGCATCATGCTCGGCTTTGGCCTGGCGCTCTTCGGGAGACATCTCTTCCTCGATGCGCTCCTCTTCCGCAGCGACCTCGGCAGGGTCGTAAAGTCCCGCTTCTTCCAGATTTGTCGCCCCCGTAGCAGCGAGCATCTGAGCCAAGAATTCTTCTTCAGGCGTACGATTCGGCGATGACACCTCCTGAGGCCCGCTCGCCTCTTCGACAACGCCATCGCCCGGCTGAAAACCTGTACCCTCACTGCTCTCGTTAACAGCATTCGGTATAGCTTTTCCCCCTTCAGCCGTCCAAGCCGTCTCGTTTGCATCAGTCATGAGTGATCCCCCTCACGTACATGCTTTCGCTTCATCAAAATGAAACACAATTCAACGAAATCAATATTGCCTAGACGCAAAATGCCGCTATACCCTCTTTAAGGGCATTTATAGGGTACAAAGCTCGGGCTATAATTGCCTCGTTTGAATCCCCGTTACGCGCAAGGGGGCACCGCGCATGATGCACAGGGGATAGAAGGGGGTATCGTGAATCAGGGCGAAGAGACAAACGCCGCCGAGCAACAGAGAGAAATTGCCGGCACGGAAATCACGAGAGAGCTGCTTTTGGCACTCCTGCCAACCTCAATGGGACTCATGCTGGCACGAACCGGCATGATTGTGGGCGCATACGGCAGCTACATGGGGACCGATGCGGGCATTTATACCGACGGGGCGTCGTTCATCTCGCTCGTTCCGTTGCTCATACTCATGGTCGTGCTTGGCCTCACCGACAAAACTATCCCCAAGCGCGCCATCTTCCACAGCACAAACCTTTGCATCGCGCTCGAAGCAATAGGAATCGCCGCAGTCGCGCTCATCGAAGCGCATGCACCAGGCTTCACCGTGGCACGCATGACAGCGTCGACCCTCGTAACCGCATCGGCATGGATTTGCATGTTCTATTGGCTGCGCCGTTGCCGCGGCGCATCATGCACGACGGCCATCATCATCGTGCTCGGCGCCATGATCGCCAGCGAGACGATTCTGTACGTGTTCTCGTTCATTCCACGCATGGTTCACTGCCTCATCTTTGCAATGGCAGTACTCGCGCAATACGCCGCCATCGCCGTCGCAAGGCGCAATCCGCTACCCGCAGAAATTGATATCAAATCAACCTCGCGCGGCTATTTCCATTTCGCTCAAAAGAACGCCGACAGCGTACGATTCCTCGGTATTATTGCCATAGGATCATTCCTTATGTCCATCGCCATAGGCTTTTTAAAGAGTTTCCCCGACGGCGACGCCATCCCATTCACGCACGTCACGCGGCTGCTGTACGCCCTTCTCATCGACGGCGTATTCATTGGCCTGCTCTGGGGCACCATCAAAGGCAAGAAGAGCACCATGACCATTGGCACCTGGGTCGTTATGCAAGGCTTGGGATCCATCGCCCTTTTGCTGTTCGCGCTCTTTCCCGACCGACTCGATATCGGAGCCGTATTTGGCAACGCCATGAACGTCACCATGACTGGCTTCATTCTCTATCTGATCATCGCGTTTTCCAGCTATGGACACCGCGACGCGTACTACTACGCAATCGCCGGCTGGGGTGTTTTCATTTTTCCGCGCTCGCTCGTGCGCGTGACGAGCATCGCACTTTACGCCCAGTTCCCCTCAACCTCGCTGCCGACGGCGCTGTGCGGCGGATTGCTGCTTATTTCCGCTCAGTTCATTTTCCTTCAATTCCTTATGCTCGAACGAGACGAAACCGCCGCAACAAAGGCGACCGCGATAAGCGCGCAGAGGCTGCTCGGCATTAAGGACGAAGCTGCCACCGGCACCGAAATGCGCAAGGCAATCGTACGTGCGAGCGCTCAGGAAATGCAGAAGCAATTCCTGCTTTCCGACCGCGAAACCGAAGTGCTCACGCTCTATGCCATGGGCCTTACGCAAGCAAAAATCGCCGAAGAGCTCTGCATCGCACCCGGCACGGCACACACGCACGTGAAGCGTATTTATTCGAAAACCGACCTGCATTCCCGCCAGGCGCTTCTGGACTACATCGAGCGATACACCGATTAGCTTCCGCCGAAGAAAAACCTGCGCGCGAATGCCTCACCATGATTCACATCGGGCGGGAAATCGCGCAAAAAGCGAGGACCAAGCGCTCGATGTAAGCTTCGATTTTTACTCGGTTAGCATCTCTATTTCGTTGTTGCGATTTCGATATGATAGGTTCAACGAAGATTGCACCGAGAAATGAGGGGTAGCCGATGTTCTGTACGAAATGCGGCGCGCAACTGCAAGACGACGCGAAATTCTGCACTGCATGCGGAGCGCGCGTCGCCCACCCGAACGCCGCCTGCGCGCAAGCCGCCGAAATGAAACGGAATAGCGGCTTCTAAAGAAAACGCCGAGCCGTCTTTAAGATGGCTCGGCGTCAAATGTTTAGGCTCCGCAAAAGAGCCAAGGGCGAATCGAATTTAAGAGCGCTTCGGCTGCGCGTAAGGGCGCGAACCGTCTCGGCTACATCAGGCCAGGAATCGCGCACAGCGCAATGGGAAGAAACGCAGCGGGCAGAAAATTCGCTACCTTGATATCGGTGATTTTCAGCATGTTCATGCCAATGGCGAGCAGCAACAAGCTACCCGCGCACACCATTTCGGCAATAACGGCATCGGTAAGAAGGGGCGCAAGCGCGCTGGCGGCCAAGCTCAACGCCGCCTCATACACGAACACGCACACGCCTGAAAACGGCACGCCAACGCCCAACGTCGTGGCCATCACCATAACCACGACCATGTCGATAAGGGCCTTGGCGTACAGCGTGGAGTGGTCGAGCTGCAGGCCGCTTTGCAGCGACCCAAGAATCGCCATGGCTCCAATGCAGATGAACAGCGTGGCGGCAACAAAGCCGTCGGAAAAGTTGCCGAGCGCCGTCGACCCTTTGAATGCGGCGTCGAGCTTGCGCTGAATCCAATCGCCAAAACGGTGAATCGCCGCATCAATGTCGATCCAATAGCCCAGAATGCCGCCAACAACGATAGAGAGCACGGTAATGGTGATGCTTTGCCCTTTCACCATGCCCTGCACGCCCACAAGCATCACGCACAGGCCTAAGCCCTGCATAAGGAAATCACCGAGCTTCTGCGATACACGACGCTTGAACACCAAGCCAAGCACGCCGCCGATAACCGTGGCAATGCCGTTCACCAACGCACCCAGAATGACCACAGACGCCCCTTTTCACACAACGATGCGACGCGCCTGCGAAGACACGCCGCATCGATTAATTCATCAGGAGGATTTTCGCTTATTCGGCGGCATTTTCAACCGTCGGGTTCGTTTTTCTTACATCGACCTCATCAAAAGTGGCGGCAACTTCGCGGTCGAGCTTGCGAAGCGACGGCAAAAGGCCAATCGCCAAACCGCCCGCCGTAACCACCACGCCCGAAATCACGAACCACATGGCAACGCCGGTAAATTCTGCACAGGTGCCCGCGAGGCCCAAGCCGATAGGCGAAGAAAGCGCCGTCACCGTGCTGAACAGGCCCATAACGCGACCGAGCTTTTCGGGTGGAACGCGCTTTTGCACCACAGCGAGAAGCGGGCCGTTGTACATCGATTCAACAACGCCCGAGATTGCCGTGAGCACCGCGAACCAGAAGAACATGCTCGGCGAAAGAAGGCCCGTAGCAATGAGGATGATGCCCGAGAACGTGCCCGAGAACGCCACCACGCGCAACAGGCGCTTGCCGCCACCCCATATAAACAGAATGGCGATGCCGACAAGCGAGAACGCGCCATATATGCCCTCGATGAGCGAGGCCGCATAGCCGTCGCCGTGGAAGTGGTCATACGTCATAAGCGGGAAGAGCGAGTTGATGCCCGTATACATGGCCATAATCGCCATAACGATGCCGCACAAAATGAGCAGGCCCCTATCGGCGCTCAGCGTCGCAAAGCCTGCCTTCAAGCTTGCGATGGGATGGCGCGCCTCGTCGGAATCGTCGTGGAAATCGGGAATCTTCGCAAGCGCGAGAGCCAAGCACGCAACGGCGCAGCCGGCGGCATTCAGGAACAGAACCATCTGGAAGCCCACCACGGTGTACAAGAAAATGCCGAGAACCGGGCCGACCACAAGCGCCATAGACCACAGGCTCTGATTCATGGTATTCACGCGCACCACGTGCTTTTTCGGCACGAGCAGCGGCATCGTGGATTCCATAGCAGGCATGTGGAACGCCTGGCCCACGCTGCGCAGCGCGCCCATGATAAGCACGAGCGGCACCGACACATGGCCCATGGCGATAATCATGCCCATGATCAATGCCATGGTTCCCACGAAGGCATCGGCGGCAATGAGCACGTACTTGCGATTGAAGCGGTCGGCCACCACGCCGCCGAGCGGGGCGAGCAAGCCCTGCGGCAGCATGGAGCACAGCGAAGCGAGGGCCAGCATGAGCGCCGAATCGGTCGTTTCGGTCACAAACCACACGCCTGCATAAATAGAGGAATATGCGGTAAGAATGCTCGCCGCCTGGCCGAGCCAAATAATGACAACCGTCCTCAGCCAGTTTTTCGGCAAGGGTGGATGATCGAATTCCTTCACTTCGAGCTGCTGTTCAGACATGTTCGTTACTCCCTTTATGGCGCGCCCCGCGCGCCTTCATCTTTGTGCAGGAGATACCCTAAACTATCCTATAATGGGAGAGTCAACGTCTTTCGCGGATTCTTCGCACCGTTGCCCATGCGTTTACAAAAGCCCCACGAAGGAGATTCCCTACTTCGACGCAGGAATATCGATTACAAAGCGAGTCACGCCATTTTCGCTCGTCGCATCGATGGTGCCGTTATGGGCCGCGACGATCTCTCGCGCAATCGCCAAACCGAGGCCCGCCCCGCCCTGGCGCGTGGCACGCGCGTCGTCTTCGCGATAGAACTTTTCGAAAATGCGTTTGAGATGCTCGGGGCTGATTTCGCGTCCCTGGTTCGTGACTTCGATCTTGAACGCCCCATCGGGCTTGGCGTGAGCGTCAATCGAAATGGTCGAATCGGGGTCGGCATACGCCACCGCATTTTTAATCACATTCGAAAGCACGCGCGCCATTTTCGTGGCATCGGCGAATACTGTATCGCCTTCGGTGGCGTTCACCTTCAAATCGATTCCCCGCGCTTCCGCTTCAGGGTAGAAATCTTCCGCAACCTGATAGCAGAACAACGCCAAGTCGAAGCGCTCGCGTTCAATGGAGATGGCGCCTAGGTTGTAGCGGGTTATCTCGAAAAACTCGTCGAGCATGGCATCGAGCCTGTACGCTTTCGACAGCGCCACGTGAGCATATCGCTGACGCTGCTCAACGGGCATATCGGGCGCCTCCTCAAGCAACGTGAGATATCCCGTGATGGAAGTGAGCGGCGTTTTGGTATCGTGCGCCAAATAGGCCACGAGCTCGTTCTTGCGACGCTCGGCGGCAACGGCGGCGCGCTGCTCAGCATCGTTTTTGCGCTTGATGTCGTTAATCGATTCCTCGGCAAGAGAAAGCTCGCTCGGAAGCTTGAGCGACGCGCCTTTGTCAACGAGCACCGCGCGCAGCGAAACGAACAGGTCGTCGAAATAGCGCAGGCTCTTGCGAATGGCAAACGCCATAATCACGAGAATGCCCGACAAAAACAGCGTGATTGCCACGGGATATTTCAGGGCGCGAATGTTGTTGTACGACGACAAATCGCGCTGCATTTGCTGACCGCCCGCATATGTCACCGTTTCGATACCCGAACCCGCATCGTAGGCATACCGCACAACCACCTGGGAAAAGTCGGAATCGAGCGCAGCTGCTGCTTCGTCGTAGAGCGAATCGACCTGCTCGGGCTTATTATCCCAATCTTTCGTAGCCGACCACAACGCATCGTAGACGTTGGCAGCCTGGCCTAAGTTGCGCGAATCAACGGCGGAAATAACAACCTGCTTGGCCGCCTGGGATGCAGAGGGCGCGCCCACAAACGACAGGCTATCACCCTGAACCAAGCCCTGAGAGGCGGACGCCGCGTATTCTCCGGCATCGGCCGGTTGCGACGAGATGGTGTACACAGTTTCAGGATTGGCGCCTTCCGTTTGCACGTTCTTGGCGTTCGCCGCACTCTGCGCCAAACCCCAACCCGCATCGGGAACCGCGGTGTCAATGAGCTCGTGCAAGTACTTGCGCACCACGTCGGCTTTAAGCTCGTTTTCTTTCTGTATGAACCACTCGTCGTTTTGCACGCCCGCCACATCGGCCGACACGTACTGCCACGGAGAAGTTACCTTAGCTACCGCCTCGCCCACTTGAGGCAGAACGATAATATTAACCGCCATAGCAATCGAGAAGAAAACAACCGCATACACCACCGTGGCCGCGAAAGTATTACGAACGATGCGCCTCACGAGAATGCGCGTTTGTTCGGTCACATGCATTTTAGGCGGCTCGTGCCTCTTGCGTGCGGCTCGCGCATGTTCGGCCCTCTCGGCACGGGTCTCGTTTTCTGAATCGCGCTTCATGGGCTAACCACGGCGTTTTTCGGGAATGCGATAGCCAACGCCCCATACGGTCTCGATGAGCTCTTCAGAAGAATCGACCTCGGTGAGCTTTTTACGCAGGCGACGAATATAGACCATGACTGCATTGTGAGACGAAGACGTGTATTCCTCGTCCCATACGTTTTCGAACAGCGCCTTTGACGAAACAGGAGCCCCACCTGCGCGCAAAAGCTCAGCCAGACAATCGAATTCCTTCGGCGTAAGAGAAAGCTCGCAGCCGTGCAAGGCCGCCGTATGGTTTGTTTCGTCGAGCTCGATGCCGCTCACCGAGAGCACGTCGCTGGGAGCGGGAGCCGCACTGCGGCCACGAAGGCGCGCTTTAAGGCGAGCCACGAGTTCGCGAGCCTTGAATGGCTTTGTCACATAATCATCGGCACCCAAGGTGAAGCCAAGCACTTTATCGAATTCCTCGGTTTTAGCCGAGAGAAACACGATGGGCATGTCGGTATTTGAGCCGGCCGCACCGCCGCGAATTTGACGGCAGACTTCGAAGCCATCGATTCCGGGCATCATAATATCGAGTATAGCCAGGTCAAATACCTGAGCATTAAGCAATGTGAGGGCCGCATCGCCCGAGTGGCAACACGTGACGGCAAAACCCTCACGTTCGAGCACATGCTTGAGAAGGTCGGCGACCTCAACCTCATCGTCGCATACTAATATGTTCGCTTGGTTCATATCCATGGGCGAAATCCTATCATGAGGGTGCAGAGCGCCCGTGCGCTCCTCTCCATTTTAAGGTTTTGTTCAGAATTATTCAGCCTTTTATCAGGTGCCCTTATGGGATTTTCAACACGCCCCACCCTTATTATGGAAACCGTCGAAGCGGCAAGCATCCACCCTTCCATCGCGCAAGAGCCGCTCGACTCGTGCAAAGCACGATTGATAAACGGCCGGCACTCCCGTTCCCTTCCCTTTGGAGCCGGCCGTGAGCTTGAAAACTCGGCGCTCGGGCATCTCACCCTTCCGGCCACGAGCGCATCCTTCGGGGCTTTCCTCCCTCCCGGCCCCGAAGTCCCTTCCCGAAAGGTCGCCGCTGGCGGCCTTTCGGCATAAGAGGGGAGCGATTCCGCTCGAGGGCGATCGGCGTTTGCCCGATGGCCTGCCCCGTCGAGTCTCCCGAAGTCCATTCCGGCGCATAATAAAAGAGGGAAGGGCAAATGCCCTTCCCTCTCGCAAGCCGCCTGTCATTGGGAGGGAACAGGCGGCTTGCCCCTGCGTTCCGCGTCGATCTAGCAGGCGCGCGCAGCGAGGTTCGCCGTCGCGATTGCAGCCTGAATATCCCACGGGTCGGCGCAGTCTCCCACGCACTTCACGTCGAACTCACCCGCAAGCTCGTCAGCAAGCGTCGTATTCGGAATCATGTCAACGGCGTTGACCACCGCATCAGCCTTAAGGGTCAACTGCACGCCAGCGCTATTCGTGATTTTCACTTCGCCATCGCCGACTTCATCAAGCGTGCTCATCGACAGCACGCGACCGCCAACGGCATAAAACGCCGGACGAGTAAAGCCCAGAAGACTTGCAGATTGGCCTTTTCCAAGCGCTTCTTCGGGCTCGTTCGCGACAATCGTGACTCGCTTGCCGTGGGCCAACAGATACAACGCCGTATCATACGCTTGAGCATTGAAACCGCATACCACCACGTTCTCGCCCGGCTCATTCATGAGGAATTCAGAAACGGGAACGACCGGCGTCGCCTGCGTGCCCGAAAGGCCAAGCTCCTGACGCGCGCCGCCTACGGCAACGATAACGACATCGGGCTTTTGCTCGCGAACGAATGCAGCGTCCACTTCCTTACCCGTTACGACCTCGACGCCCGCAAGATCGAGCTGGTGCACAAACCAATCCTTCAGCTGAACCAAATGCTCATGTTTGCCCTTCACCGACTCGGCGAAATCAAGCAAACCACCCAAAGCACCCTTTTCATACAGAGATACGCTGTAGCCACGTTCGGCGCACACGCGCGCGGCTTCCATGCCAGCTGGGCCGCCACCGATGACCATAACTTTCTTATTGCCATCACCCGCAGGAACCTCATAGCCCTCGGGCATCTCGTCAGTGAACGCACGTGCTTTGCACGCATTCACGCGACAGCCCTCCGTGGTGCCCATGTGGTTGCCGAAATCGGCCGCACAATGCAGGCAACGACAGCATGGACGAATTTCATCGAGGCGGTTTTCAAAGAACTTATGCACATATTCGTTATCGGCATTTGCCACCGGACGATTGATGCACAAAAAGTCAATGCGGCCATCGCTCAACGCCGACTCGAAGAAGTCGGGGGCTTGGGCAGGATCCATATATGTTGCTGCGCCCACGGGAATCGAAACCGCTTTTTTAATGACCTCAGTCGCACCGAGCATAAGGCCCAATCCGGAATGCGCGCCATCAAGATGACCGCCGAAATGTTTTCCAAAATCGAAGAAGGTGCCGAATCCATTCGCTCCCGCAACGCCGACGCCCGAGAAATAACCATCACCCATGAATTGAGCATTGTGGTTGCCCATAACGCCCAGAATGAAATGGAGGCTATCGGCCCCCGCCGCCTCGATACATTTCGCGAGTTCAGCAGATTCCTCGACCGAGGAAATCAGCTCGTCCTGGCCAAGGTCGGTGTCATTTTCCTCAACACCATTCATGCGAACCTGAACAGGAAAATCTTCACCACATGCCGTTTTGATTCCAGAAATCAAATCGCCAATGAAGCGGGTTCGGCTCTCAAAACTCGCGGGACCATAGGGGTCGTCGGCTGGACGATCGTTGCGGAATCGCGAAAGAAACCATCCTGGCGTATTGTTACCGGCGGCATTGATTTCAATGCCATCGAAGCCAATTGCTTGGAGCTTTCTCGCAGCATTTGCAACATCTTCGGTGAACATAGCGATGTCATCAAGCGACATCTCGCTCGCCATATACTGCGTGCCCGTCTCGGGGGTATTCGACCATTTGTTATCAAGACCAGGCGTGCCCCACTTCATCTGAATAAAAGCCGGCACGTTATGGGAATGAATCTCCTTGCATACCGCTTCAAGAGGACTCGCTTCAATCGTCAAACGCGTATCGGGTCCCATGGTCGAAACGGTGTATTCGGTATCGATTTTGTCGAAAAAAGCATAGCTTCCCTCGACGAAGACTGCACCTACACCGCCTTTGGCAATATTGCCAAAATAACCGACAGCCTGAACTTCGTCGTTTGACACGCCCGACGTCGCAGCCGTTTTCACAAAGCGGTTTGCAATCTCGATCTTGCCAATGTTGAAAGGCCTCGCGAATTCCGATTTCGACAAATCGCCAATGGAATTTGACGCGTCAATCTCTTCTTGCGGATTAATTTGCGCATAGGCAGACTTTCCCGACCACTCGCCCTGAGATTCGCTCGAAACCGAAGACCCCTCTTTCTCGCCTGCCGTTTTCGCCGGGGCACAACCAGCGAGCATTCCGCTCCCCAGCATTCCCGCACCAATCGCCGCTAGGCCTGCGCCTCCCAAAAAATTACGGCGACTAATTCCTTCTTTGATTTCACTCATTGTTCCCCCTTCGTTAGTATCGCCACTACGACGTCCATCGCTGTGGCAATAAGGCTTGATAGGAGGAAGATAATGAGAAAGCAATGGAATTCCATCGTGCTTCCAGGGGCAAACCAAGCGTTGCCGACAGAAATCCCCCTTACAGTACGATGCCCTGCGACCTGCAATTTCGAGCGAATGCTCTAAGCTGCGCTATAATTTCGCCTCATGGGAGGAACGCATGCACACATTAGAACTATCTGCTCGGTCGCAGGCCCGAGCTGCATTGTCGCGTTCATCCTCCTTTCGCTTGCAAGCCGCGCTTTCTTTGCCGACTTCGATGCGGCATTTGCCACGCAACTCCCCCTTACGATTTCCGGCGATACAGGATGCCTTGTCGCAATCGTCATCGCATACGCCTACCGCAACCGTATAAAGCACGAAACCGCCGGCTATCTGTTCACGCTTTCCGCAGCGGGCTTATGCATTTCGGGGCTCGCCAAAATAGGGGTTTTGAGGCTTGATTCGCCTATATCGCTCGTTAGCGGCGATGCTCTTTCGGCATTCTTTGCGACAACATGCATGCTCCTATCTTTTAGTTGTTGCATTTGGGAGCCGAATATCGAATGCTTTCAGATG
>OLSI01000438.1_pt1 | contig 35295 bp, 29 predicted proteins | sample 1672661 | NCBI WGS metagenome assembly OLSI01 (sample SAMEA3136711, study PRJEB25190) | human gut metagenome | biome: human gut; feature: human-associated habitat; material: faeces | place: Austria | collected 2013 | reverse complement strand
TTTTCTCTTCAACCGGTTCTGCTTTCTTTGGATGAAGTTCTTCTACTTTTGCAAGCACTTCTTTGAGGTCAAGACGCGCAAACAGGATCTCCGGTTTCTCTGTTACCTTGTTTCCTGACGGATAGAGTCCGAAGGTCTTGAGATCTTCCAGAGTACGTTTTTCTGCATTCAGCTGTGCAAGAATACGTTCTGTTGTTTCCGGCATGAAGGCTTCCAGAAGAGTTGCCCCCATTGTGATTCCTTCGACCAGATTGTAGAGAACTGTTGCCAGACGGTCTTTCTTTGCTTCATCTTTTGCAAGTGCCCATGGCATAGTTTCGTCAATATATTTGTTCAGACGTTTGAACAGAGTAAAGACTTCTGTCATTGCATCTGCGACACGCAGTTTGTCCATCTTCTCGGCAACTTTGCCCGGAACAGCCAGTGCAAATGCTTTGAGATCCTCGTCAACCGGCTCAACAACACCTTTGTTTTCTACAAGACCTCCAAAGTATTTGTTGGACATGGAAATAGTACGGTTTACAAGATTTCCAAGTGTGTTTGCAAGGTCAGAATTCAGTCTCTCAACCATCAGCTCCCATGTGATCACACCGTCATTCTCAAATGGCATCTCATGAAGTACGAAATAACGGACAGCATCTACACCAAAGAAATCTACGAGCTCATCTGCATAGATTACGTTTCCCTTGGATTTACTCATCTTTCCATCACCCTGGAGAAGCCACGGATGTCCAAATACCTGTTTCGGAAGCGGCAGGTCAAGTGACATCAGGAAGATAGGCCAGTAAATAGTATGGAAACGGATGATGTCTTTACCGATCAGATGCAGATCTGCCGGCCACAGTTTGTTGAACTGTTCGGAACTTTCGCCGTCGCAGTCATATCCGATTCCTGTGATATAGTTTGTCAGAGCATCCAGCCATACATAAACAACGTGTTTCGGATCGAAGTCTACCGGAATACCCCATTTGAAGGAAGTTCTGGATACGCAGAGATCCTGAAGTCCCGGAAGAAGGAAGTTGTTCATCATCTCGTTTTTACGTGACTCCGGCTGGATGAAATCCGGATGTGTGTTAATGTAGTCGATCAGCTTATCTGCATATTTACTCATTTTAAAGAAATATGCCTCTTCCTTAGCCGGTACGCATGGACGTCCGCAGTCCGGACATTTGCCGTCTACAAGCTGGGACTCTGTAAAGAAAGACTCACATGGTGTACAGTACATTCCTTCATAATGACCCTTGTAGATATCACCCTTTGCATACATTTTTTTGAAGATTTTTTTGACCTGCTCTTCATGGTCTTTATCTGTTGTACGGATGAATTTGTCATAGGATGTGTTCATCAAATCCCAGATACGTTTGATCTCGCCGGAAACGTTATCTACGAATTCCTTTGGTGTAACACCAGCCTCCTCAGCCTTCAGCTCGATCTTCTGGCCATGCTCATCAGTACCTGTCTGAAAATATACGTCATAACCCTGCTGTCTTTTAAAACGTGCGATCGCATCCGCAAGAACGACCTCATAGGTATTTCCGATATGCGGTTTACCGGATGTGTACGCAATGGCAGTGCTGATATAATATCTCTGCTTTTCCATCTTTTCTTTCCTCCATAAATATAAAAATAAAAAACGCCTTCTCATACCATAACGATATGAGAAGACGAGTTATTACCCGTGTTACCACTTCTTTTCGTTCCTGCCTCACGGCAAAAACCTCATCAGGTACAGCAAGCTCTATACCCTTCCGCTATAACAGGCGGTCCTGTCACTGCCTGCCGGTGTCCGTTAAATCGGACATTCGCACTTCGCTTATCGCGTTTAAACCGGTTCAGCAATGCCTCTCCGAAGCCATCTTCCATCTGCGCCTGCACATCCCTCTCAGTCTCGGAACTCCTGCATAAAGTGAACCTTTACCATTCACTCTGCCGCAGATCTATGACATCAACTGCGTCACAGCCTGCATCTAAAAAGTCCTCCGGGGATTTCCCTGTAGTACGGTGTACACATGTACTCTCTTCTTCCATGAGTTTTCCATATGGGAAAATCGTAACACATTTCCGATGGTTTGTAAACGGGGAATTTCGATACTGTATTACATTCTCCTCTGCCTGTACATCCACCGCCACGCCATCCGGAACGCAATGGTTGTCAGCGTCATTCCTGCTGCCATGCTCACCGCAAAAAGGATCGTATAGATTCCGTCTTTCTGGAATTTTGCCCAGTCCTTCATCAACATCCAGTTCATTGTCCGGTAAAGTGCTGCTCCCGGAATCAGCGGAATTGTCGCAGAAACCAGAAATACAGTTACCGGCGTTTTATGAATTCTTGCCATACATTCTGCATACAAAGTAATAGCTACTGTTGACCAGAAACCGCACACATACGGACTTGGCGTTATGAACTCTACTGCCAGATATACAGCCCAGGACAGACATCCCCCCAATGCCGCAAACCAGAGTTTTTTTCCATGGATATTAAATAATGCCGCAAAGCCGAGGGATCCTGTGAAGGATACGACCAGCTGTATGATTTCCCGCATATTTTCCTCCTGAATAAATCATAACTACTATCAAATGCTCCCATTATCTGCTGCATTTCGCTACTCCGCAATTGATACAGTATGTAAACTCCTCATTCACTGCTTATTGCTTTTCGTAACCTTCAAGAGAACTTCCCTGATTCGGTTAAAACAACAGATTCGCCACCGTAAAACCAAGGCCCACGACCAGTGCCAGCAAAAGTGCCTCCATACATCGGATCAAACCTGTAATGGTATCTCCTGAAAACATATCGCGCAATGAATTGGTAAATGCAATTCCCGGTATCAGAAGCATGATATTTCCGATACTGATCAGATCCGCATGATGTCCAAGCCCGATCAGAACTGTAAGATTGGAAAGTACTCCGCCGGCTCCGCAGCAAAGAAGCACTGTCAGCAGCGAGTTTAATGCGCCCTTTTTTACAAAAGCCTCAAACAGCTTCAGGGCGATACCAATCAGCGCAGAAGCAATCATATCGTTGACATCTCCTCCGAAAAACACGGAAAAAGAACCTGAAATTACAGCATAGATCAAAATCTGCGTTTTAAAAGAATATCCTTGTTTATCCCGGATCTTTTCCAGACCCTTCTGGATCTCCTCCGGCTTCGGCCGATACTCACAGATATATCTGGAAAGCTGGTTCAGGTCATCCAGCCGCCCCAGGTCATTGGTCATTCCCGGCACACGCCGCGTCTGGGTACAGATTCCAAAATCTTCTCCATAAATCGTCGTCACAATACTGGATGTGATAGAAAAAACATCCGCCCGGGTGGCTCCATATGCCAGGCAGATCCGCCGTATGGTATCTTCCACACGTCCAACCTCTGCTCCGCAGCAAAGAAGCTGTTCACCAATTGTCATCGCATAATATAAATACTGTTCCGCTTCCTCCCGCGTCATCCGGCATCCCTCACTTTCCTGCTTTACGTCATCTTTATCTATTTTAGGACACGTAAATATTAAAATCAACAAGGATTTTTTGTCTTAATATTCATTTCTTCTATATTTCCTCAAAGTAATAAGCAGATATTTTTGTTCAAAATAAAACACCACCTGGACAAAAAAGATGTCTATCTCTTCTGTCCGGATGGTGTTGGTATTTGAAAATCCAATGCTCTGCTCAGTTTTTATTTATTTGAAATCTAATAGATCTTATGCAAGTTTTCCGCCAAGTTCACGGCAAGCTGCAAGTCCTTCATCATCAGGTGTGTTGTTTACAATGAGTCCTTCATCCTCAACAAGCTCTGCACCTGCGTCTTTTGCTCTGCCGCACCATGTTCTCATCCACTCTCCGTCGCCCCAGTCATAGGAACCGAAAAGTGCAACTTTTTTACCGGAAAGTTTGCCTTCCAGATCAGAGAAGAATGGCTCGAACTCACCATCCTCAAGCTCCTCATCTCCCATTGCCGGACAGCCAAGTGCCAAAACCTCATAAGAGAGAGCTTTATCTACATCTGCATCTGCAACTTCCATGATCTCAACATCCGCACCAGCTGCTTTTGCACCTTCCTCAACAGCCTGTGCCATTGCCTCTGTGTTACCTGTGGAAGACCAGTAAATAATTCCTACCTTGCTCATCTTAAAAACCTCCTGTTTTTAAACTTTATATTATACGCACATCTGAGATGTACAGAGATGCTTCATACCAACAACCTGCAAAATCGAATACCCCGCACGGATCTGCGCCGCAGTAAACTCCCGGCACTTATCATAGCTGTCAAAAATCCTGCGAGCCTGCTCCACATCATCATAAACCTTCCAGTAACCACACATCTTGCAGCCACTGCCTCCGAACTTCCGGAAGCCCTTCACATCTTCAATAGGATAACCCAGGAAAAGTCCGATCTCATGAGGAAATTCCGTCTTATGAAAAAATCTCTCCTTCAGACGGGCGATCATCTCATCCAGAGAACCATCTATATTATAACCATCCTGGAGCAAAAGATTCCTGGCTTCTTCCTGCTTAAGATATTCCTGCAGCATATCCGACCGGTACACCAGAAGAAGATAATGTTTCCTGCATCCACAGATGATCTCCATACGGATGCCTTCCCGTTCAAGACTCTCCTTATAATCCGAAATGATCTCCGGCAGCTCCGGCATTTTTTCCTTGGAAAAGGAAACAAGGTTCGCCGGTTTCATTCCCATTAATACAGGGGAACAATGATAACCTATGACAGATTCAAATTTTGCACAAGTCATTTGCATTCTCCTTTACGCTTTGGTTAGATTTATCTAACTATCGTAAATATACTACCAAAGTTAGTTTGTGTCAACTTATTTTTTAAAAATTCTCATCAGGAATTTTTATTGATAAAATCCCATCATTAAGGGCACAATATTTTTTGATAATCAGATCAAAATCTCTTGACAAACATCTCTCTGTCATGTATTATAATATCAGTAATAATTACTATTACTGATAGGGAGGAAACATTATGGCAGCACTTAAATACAGCCGTCAGAGAGAATCGATCAAAGACTTCCTGAGATCCAGGACAGATCATCCAACGGCAGATACAGTATACGAGAATCTTCGACAGATCTACCCCAACATCAGTCTCGGAACTGTCTACCGTAATCTTTCTCTTCTCAGTGACATCGGAGAGATCCGGAAGCTGACCAATTTCGGAAGCGCGGATCGCTACGATGGAAGGGTCGCACCGCATTCACATTTCATGTGTACCAGATGCAACCGGGTGATCGATATGCAGTCAGACAGCCTTAACGGAATTCTTGAGCAGGCAGCTGCAGAATTTATCCACGGAAAAGTCTTTGACGTAGATGCAAGCTTCTATGGAATCTGCAAGGAATGCCTCGAAAAAGAAGAAAAACAGTCTTGACAAAAATAAGATCACATGTTACTATAAAGCAGTAATAATTACTATTATTAATTTAAAAGAAACACAAAATAATAATATATTTTTATAAGAAAAGGAGATCACAACTATGGCAAAATGGGTATGTAATGTATGTGGATATGTTTACGAGGGCGAGCAGGCACCGGAGGCCTGTCCAGTATGTAAAGCACCAGCTTCCAAGTTTTCCAAACAGGAAGGCGAGCTCACATGGGCAGCTGAGCATGTTGTAGGCGTTGCTAAGGGCGTTAGCGAGGACATCCTTGCAGACCTGAGAGCAAACTTCGAGGGCGAGTGCTCTGAGGTTGGTATGTATCTTGCAATGGCTAGAGTAGCTCACAGAGAGGGATATCCGGAAGTTGGAATGTACTATGAGAAAGCAGCTTACGAGGAAGCAGAGCATGCAGCTAAATTCGCAGAGCTCCTTGGCGAAGTTGTAACAGACAGCACAGAGAAGAACCTTCAGATGCGTGTAGAGGCTGAGAACGGTGCTACAGCAGGTAAATTCGACCTTGCTAAACGTGCGAAAGCAGCTGACCTTGACGCAATCCATGACACAGTTCATGAGATGGCTAAGGATGAAGCTAGACACGGAAAAGCATTCGCTGGTCTTCTTAAGAGATATTTCGGTAAATAATAACCCAAACACAAGCACGAAAAAGGAACCGGTCTTCCCGGTTCCTTTTTCGTCATCTCTAATTATATCCATTCAGATATACTGATGATACATGATTTTTTCTGGTATTCTTATACATTATCTGCAGATAATGTGATCCATCCATAGTGACTGTACTTCCGTTTTTAATCTTTTTCTGTATTCCGGTTCCGTATTCACTGTAATATATTGCAGCTATCTTGTAGCCTTTCTTTGCAGTGATACTTAATTTTGCCCTTTTGGGATAACCTTTTGCAACCGGGACCATGGTCTTTTTATCAAAGGATCTTTTGTAATCTTTTTTTCCGAATTTTCTGCACGCTATCTTCCCGAACCTTTGCGCGAAGCTCCGTCAGATACTCTGAGAACTTCACCTGTTCATTTCCGTATGTCATCTGCAGATCATATTCCAGCGGAATCCAGGTTTTAATATCAGATTCATTGTGCTGGATCAGGGCTTCCAGCTTGTCCAGAGCTTTATAGATTCTGGCCTCCAGAGTCTGCTGCTCTTCCATTTCTTGATAGAGTTCTGACATTTCTTTACTGAATGGCTCCGGCAGGGTTTTTACCCATTCGCCCAGTACATCCGCCTCCTTCTTCGAATCTTTATCCGTCTTTTCAAATGCTGGGATATCTCCGGTAAAAGCTTCTCCCAGATCATGGATGAGGCACATTTTCACAATTTTCAGAAGATCTGCCTCAGGGAACTCATCACTGACAAAATATGCCATCAGAGAAATTCTCCAGGAATGCTCCGCAACACTCTCTCGCCTGCCTCCGGATGTATAGCAATGACGCACTGCATCTTTTAATCGTTCTGCAATGGAAAGTACTTCGATCAGTTTTTCTGGTTTCATAAATATTACGCTCCTTTTCTTTTTATTATGTCAACCATCTAAATCAGCTATTTTCAGCATATCTTATATAGCTGTCCATAAAACCGTTATAGCATTTTTATTTACTATACCATAATTTCCCACAGAACAGACCACACAAAAGCACTCTCCTTCCTTCTGCACACTGACATTTTCCATCCTGAAAAATTTATCCCACCTGATTTCTAAAAAAACTATAAACCATATTGCATTTTTCTCCATAATCGTCATAATGAAATTATAAACAAAAGAAAGAAGGTGATTGCCGATGGATATCACGGTGTCGGATGAGGTCTCACAGGAATATCATGAGCTTGTGAAGAACATCCTCTGTAACAGAGAGTTCCTGAAGCTGAGCCTGTACACCCACCACCAGTGGACCACACGGCTCATGCACAGTATCAATGTTTCTTACCTCTCCTGGTTCATTGCCAGGAAGCTGGGATGTGACGAGAAAGCCGCCGCAAGGGCAGGGCTTCTCCACGATTTCTGTCCCTATGACTTCAGGGCGGAGACACCAACCGGTGAGCATCAGGCGTTTTATCACCCGAAGGCTGCCGCAGACAACAGTGCCGCACACTTTGATGTCACGGACAGAGAACTGGATGCGATACTCTCACATATGTTCCCTCTGGGACCTCTTCCACGCAACAAGGAAGCCTGGATCATCAGCTTTGCCGATAAGGCCTGCGCTATTGCGGAAGGCTGCCATATCGCCATTGCACTGGCCAGACGCAACCGAATCGTCATCAATCCGGCATAATTTCCACACAAAAAACAGGGCCGTCACCACTTCTAACGAGCCCTGTTTTTGTGTGGAAATTTATTTTATGGTAATACCTTGCAGATTACTTTATATATCTTAGTTCTCTTTCACAACAACCTTATCCAGATGCCAGATATCATCTACATACTCCTGGATGGTTCTGTCGGATGTGAACTTACCGCTGCATGCTGTGTTGAGAAGTGCCATCTTAGCCCAGCGTTTCTCATCCTTATATGCTTCCTCAACACGCTTCTGTGCCTCTGCATAGGAACGGAAGTCGCCAAGGATGAAGTACTGGTCAGGTCTCGGCATGTTGCGTTTGTCGAGAAGTGAATTGTAGATGTCACGGAACATCTCTGTATCGCTGGAGAAGGTTCCGTTGATCAGCTGCATCAGTACCTGACGGATCTCCGGATCTGTGTTGTAGATGAAGTCCGGATCGTAACCGCCGTTGTTCTCATAGTTGATGATCTGGTCGGAGCTCATACCGAAGATAAATGCATTCTCCTCGCCAACCTCCTGTACGATCTCAACGTTAGCACCATCCATGGTTCCAAGTGTCGGAGCACCGTTCAGCATGAATTTCATGTTACCTGTACCGGAAGCCTCTTTACTTGCTGTGGAGATCTGCTCGGAAACATCTGCTGCCGCAAAAATGATCTCAGCGTTGGATACACGGTAGTTCTCGATGAATACAACCTTCAGCTTGCCGTTGATGGAAGCATCATTGTTTACAACATCTGCCACACAGTTGATCAGCTTGATGATCTTCTTTGCACGTGCGTAAGCTGCGGAAGCTTTTGCACCAAAGATAAATGTTCTTGGATAGAAATCCATCTCCGGATGTGCCTTGATCTGGTTGTACAGATAGATCACATGCAGGATGTTAAGAAGCTGACGTTTGTACTCATGAAGTCTCTTAACCTGGATATCGAAGATAGAGTGCGGGTCAACCTCAACACCATTGTGCTCCAGGATATATTTTGCAAGACGCTCTTTGTTCTTGAACTTGATGGTCATGAACTCCTGAAGAGCCTTCTCATCGTCTGCGTAAACCTTAAGCTTGGAAAGCTGGGAAAGATCTGTGATCCAGTCCGGTCCGATCTTGTCTGTTACCCAGTCAGCCAGAAGCGGGTTTCCATGAGCAAGGAAACGTCTCTGTGTGATACCGTTTGTTTTGTTGTTGAACTTCTCAGGCATCATCTCATAGAAATCCTTCAGCTCCTGATTCTTGAGGATCTCGGTATGAAGGCGTGCAACACCGTTTACAGAGTAGCCTGCAACGATCGCAAGGTGAGCCATCTTAACCTGTCCGTCATAGATGATCGCCATCTTCTTAACCTTCTCGAAGTTTCCAGGATATTTCTGCTGGATCTCAAGAATGAAACGACGGTTGATCTCCTCGATGATCTGGTATACACGCGGAAGCAGTCTGGAGAACAGCTCGATCGGCCATTTCTCAAGTGCCTCGGACATGATGGTGTGGTTGGTGTAAGCACAGCATTTTGTTGTGATATCCCATGCCTGATCCCAGCCAAGACCTTCCTCATCGATAAGAATACGCATCAACTCTGCAACTGCAACTGTCGGATGAGTATCATTCATCTGGAATACAACCTTCTCATGAAGCTTGGTAATGTCGTCGTGTGTTTTTTTGTATTTGGCAATCGCTGCCTGAAGGCTGGCAGATACGAAGAAGTACTGCTGTTTCAGACGAAGCTCTTTACCTGCCATATGGTTATCATTCGGATAAAGCACCTCTACGATAGTACGTGCAAGGTTCTCCTGCTCTACTGCGTTGTGATAATCACCCTTGTCAAAAGAGTCAAGGTTGAAGTCTACGATCGGCTCTGCATCCCAGATACGAAGTGTGTTTACAACATCGTTGTTATAACCTGTGATCGGCATATCGTAAGGAACAGCCTTAACTGCCTGATATCCTTCATGGATGAATTTATTCTCGTTCTTCACCGGATCCCACTCAACGCGTACATATCCGCCGAAATGAACCTCTTTTGCATACTCCGGACGACGGAGCTCGAAAGGATAGCCGTTCTTCAGCCAGTTATCCGGTGCCTCTACCTGATAACCGTCACGGATCTCCTGCTTGAACATACCATAACGGTAACGGATTCCGCATCCGTATGCACAGTAGTTCAGAGTTGCAAGAGAATCCAGGAAGCATGCTGCCAGTCTTCCAAGTCCACCGTTTCCAAGAGCCGGATCCGGCTCCTGGTCTTCGATGCAGTTAATATCAAGTCCAAGCTCCTCAAGAGCCTCCTTAACCTCGCCGTATGCGCCAAGGTTGATCAGATTGTTTCCAAGGGCACGGCCCATAAGGAACTCCATGGACATATAATATACAATCTTCGGGTCCTGTTTTTCATACGCCTTCTGGCTCTTGAGCCAGTTGTCAATGATAACGTCCTTCACAGTGTAGCTTACAGCCTGAAAAATCTGCTCCTGTGTAGCCTCTTCCAGTGTTTTTCGATAAAGGAATTTTACGTTTTCTTTTACGCTTTTTTTGAATTCCTCTTTCTCAAACTGCTTGTCAATCATTAGTTTTCCTCCTGTACTTTGGATACTCCCAGTGTTACAGCCTCTTTGTTGATGTTCCATTCTTTGGTGTAACCCTCTGCTTCTCCCAGAACAATGTTTTCTGCCAGTACTTCACGTTTGATCTCATCCTGGTTTGCTTTCATGATATCCATGATCTTATCGTTATCTTTTGCATAGACAATGATCTTGTCCATGACTTCGAAACCAGCCTCTTTACGCATGGTCTGCACCTTACTGATGATCTCGCGGACAAAGCCCTCCTGGATCAGTTCAGGTGTAAGGTTTGTATCAAGGACAACTGATGTCTCACCGTCTGTCTCTGTAACATAGCCCTCGCTCTGGGCTGTTTCGATCAATAAGTCTTCCTCTGCAAGCTCGACCTTATTTCCGTCAATGTCAAGAACGAGAACACCATTGTCTCTCAGCTCTTTCATTGCTGCGGTTCCGTTGATCTCAGAGAGTGCGGTACGGATGCCGTTCAGAAGCTTGCCGTATTTCGGTCCTACTGTACGGAGCTGCGGCTTGAAGCTGTAGGAAATGAAGGACTCTACATCATCTGCGAATTTCACTTCTTTTACATTGAGCTCATCTGCGATGATATCTGTGTAGAATTTATCCATAGCTTTCTCAGCCTTTACATACATGGTTCCGATCGGCTGACGGTTCTTGATGTTTGCAGTATTTCTGCATGCACGACCAAGAACAACGATCTCAAGAAGCTCTTCCATGTTTGCCTCAAGATCCTTATCGATCCATGCCTCATTTACCTCCGGGTAATCGCAAAGATGGATACTCTCCGGAGCGTCTGTATCAATGCTTCTTACAAGGTTCTGGTAGATATCCTCAGTCATGAACGGGATCATCGGAGCTGCAGCCTTGGCAACAGTTACCAGTGCTGTGTAAAGTGTCATGTAAGCATTAATCTTATCCTGCTCCATGCCCTTTGCCCAGAAACGCTCACGGCTTCTTCTTACATACCAGTTACTCATATCGTCAACAAATTCCTGAAGTGCTCTTGCAGCCTCCGGAATCTTGTAGGAACCAAGATCCTCATCGACAGTCTTCACCATGGTATTCAGCTTGCTGAGCAGCCATTTATCCATAACCGGAAGCTTATCGTAATTTAAAGTATATTTAGTTGCATCAAAATTGTCAATGTTAGCATACAGTACAAAAAATGCATAGGTGTTCCACAGAGTGCTCATGAATTTTCTCTGTCCTTCCACAACTGCCTTGCCGTGGAAACGGTTCGGAAGCCACGGAGCACTGTTGATGTAGAAATACCAGCGGATAGCATCTGCGCCGTATTTGTTCAGTGCATCAAACGGATCTACTGCATTTCCCTTTGACTTACTCATCTTCTGTCCGTTCTCATCCTGTACATGTCCCAGAACGATTACATTCTTATACGGAGCCTTGTTGAAAAGCAGTGTGGACTCAGCAAGAAGGGAGTAGAACCATCCTCTTGTCTGGTCAACAGCCTCGGAGATGAAATCTGCCGGGAACTGCTGCTCGAACAGGTCTTTGTTCTCAAACGGATAATGATGCTGTGCAAAAGGCATTGCTCCTGAATCGAACCAGCAGTCAATTACCTCCGGTACACGGTGCATGGTCTTTCCGCAATCCGGGCACTTCATGGTGATATCATCAATGTATGGGCGGTGAAGCTCGATAGTCTTCGCACGCTCGTCACCACTCTTCTCATAGAGATCCTGGCGGCTTCCTACGGATTCCATATGTCCGCACTCACACTGCCAGATATTCAGTGGTGTTCCCCAGTAACGGTTTCTGGAAATACCCCAGTCCTGAACGTTCTCAAGCCAGTCACCAAAACGTCCCTTACCGATGCTCTCCGGAATCCAGTTAATTGTATTATTGTTACGGATCAGATCATCCTTTACTGCTGTCATCTTGATGAACCAGGACTCACGTGCATAGTAGATAAGCGGTGTGTCACATCTCCAGCAATGCGGATAATCATGCTCGAATTTCGGCGCATCAAAAAGCTTGCCCTCTTTGTCAAGGTCTGTGAGAACCATCGGGTCAGCTTTCTTTACGAATACACCGGCATACGGTGTCTCCTTGGTCATGTTACCCTGTCCGTCTACGAACTGTACGAACGGAAGGTCATACTCACGTCCCACACGGCTGTCATCCTCACCAAATGCAGGTGCGATATGAACGATACCGGTACCATCACTCATGGTAACGTAGTTATCACAGGTTACAAAATGAGCTTTTTTGCGCTGTTTTGCTGCTGCCTCGCCTGTGCATGCAAAAAGCGGCTCATATTCCTTACGCTCAAGGTCTGTTCCTTTGTATTTCTCAAGGATCTCATATGCAGGCTCATCATCCTTTGCAAGCTTGCCGAGAACCTTATCCAGAAGTGCTTCTGCCATGTAATAGGTATAGCCGTCTGCTGCTTTTACCTTGCAGTAGATCTCATCCGGGTTTACACAAAGTGCGACGTTGGATGGAAGTGTCCACGGTGTTGTTGTCCATGCCAGGAAGTATGCGTCCTCACCAACAACTTTAAAACGAACGATTGCAGAACGCTCTTTAACAGTCTTATAGCCCTGAGAAACCTCCTGTGCGGAAAGCGGAGTTCCACAACGCGGGCAGTAAGGAACGATCTTGAAGCCTTTGTAAAGAAGACCTTTTTCCCAGATCTCTTTCAGTGCCCACCACTCGGACTCGATAAAGTTATTGTCGTATGTTACATAAGGATGCTCCATGTCAGCCCAGAAACCAACTGTAGATGAGAAATCCTCCCACATTCCCTTGTATTTCCATACGCTCTCTTTACACTGCTGAATGAACGGCTCCATTCCGTACTCCTCGATCTGCTCCTTGCCGTCAAGGCCAAGCTTCTTCTCGACCTCAAGCTCAACCGGAAGTCCGTGAGTATCCCAGCCTGCTTTTCGCGGAACCATGTAGCCCTTCATTGTACGGTATCTCGGAATCATATCCTTGATAACTCGTGTCAGAACGTGTCCGATATGTGGCTTACCATTTGCGGTAGGCGGTCCGTCATAAAATGTGTATGTCTCGCCCTCTTTACGGCTGTCCATACTCTTTTCGAAAATCTTATTGTCTTTCCAGAATTTCTCAACTTCTTTTTCACGGTCAACAAAATTCAGATTCGTGTCAACTTTACGATACACAATATTTACCTCCTGTGTCTGATTACTGGCTGCTGTCTCATCTATGAGGCCACAGCGGATTACTTCTTCACAGATACCTGTTCGTGCCAATGCCTCGGGCACTTATAAAAAAAGACCCCATCCTGTAAAAGGACGAAGTCTGATTCGCTGTACCACCTGTTACATTATACGGGCCTGTGTCCGGATTCCTGCGTCTTTCTTTACAGTTTCTTATTGATTCTGCTGCAGGCTCCTGTGTCATGTCTTTCCATGACGGACATTACTGTATCTGCCGATATATGTTCCCTGTAACGGAGGAAATCCGTCAGTTCTTACTTGATCATTATCTATATCTCAGATACTCTTCCCGGCTGCACCGGACAACTTCAGAACTGAAGCTCAGGAGTGATATTCCATCATACTTACTCGCCCCGGGCTCTCACCCTCCCCGGTTCGCTGAAAGCTTTCCATATGACTTACTGTCTCCGTCTTCGCTTTTTCATATACGCTGTATATTATAGGTTGGGGAAATTCCATATGTCAAGTGTTTTTGCCGGATTTCAGCGGTTTTCCTCTTATTATATGTATGTTCATTCTATCTTAATGGAATTTTCACAGACTGAAAGTAGTTTTTCCAGAAGGAAAGTGGTATACTACTACAGAATCTCACGGGTAAAATACAACTATTATTGAAAGGTCTATTAAAATGAGTATTACGAAAAAACGATCTCTGCGCCGGATCTTTGCCGGAATCCTCTGCATGGGAATCCTGGTTACAGGCGCACAGCCATGTGCAGCTGCTGCTTATGGATATGATGAGTACGGTGATCCTATTGTCACCGCAACACCAGTTCCTGACAGCCAGAGCGGACAGGCTGCACAGGTCACACCTGCCCATTCCAGTTACTACAACCAGGCAGCTGATACCGACTCCATTGACGGCTGGCCAACCGGCCCAAATATCGAAGCCCAGGCTGCAGTTCTTATGGATGTAAATACAGAAGCAGTTCTTTACTCCAAGAATGCTGACACTAGGCTTTATCCCGCAAGCATTACCAAGATCATGACAACACTTCTGGCATGTGAGAATTTAAGTTCCAAGGATAACATCGTTGTTTCCGAGAACGCTTCAACCAGTGTAACTGCCGGCGATTCCAGTATTTATGCAGCTCCTGGTGAAGAATTTACACGAAATCAGGCACTGATGGCTGTTATGCTCCAGTCTGCAAACGAGATGTCTGTAGCAGTAGCAGAACAGGTTTCCGGCTCTGTAAAAAAATTCACAGAACTTATGAACTGGCGTGCAAAGCTTTTTGGGTGTAAAAACACTCACTTCAACAATCCGAATGGCCTTCCGGATGAGAACCATTACACCACAGCTTCTGATATGGCCAGGATTGCAAAATCCGCCTGGCTGAATCCGCTTTACCGTAAGTTCTGTACCAGACGCTATTATGAGATCCCGGCCACCAATAAATTTTCAGAAGCCCGCCAGCTTCTTAATCACCACAAGATGATCAAGAACGGTGAATACTACTACGAGGGTGTCCTTGGCGGAAAAACAGGATACACAGATGCTTCCGGCAATACTCTTGTCACCTACTGCAAGCGCGGAAACATGACTCTGGTTGCAGTGATCCTGAATTCTACTTCTGCTGCAAATGCCTACAGCGACACTGCTTCACTTTTTAATTATGGTTTTGAAAATTTTGAAAAAGTGGATATGAAAGTTTCCATGAATCCAGTCCCATTTAAGGTACTCCCATGTGACAAATATATCCTTAAAGATAACGGAAATACTTATCCGTTTTATTACAAGACTAAAGTTTATGTAACTTTGCCAAAAGGCATCAAGAAATCAAAACTTAACAAACGCCAGGCCGTTCTCTCGAATGCTGCCGGCCCGCTGCGTCTGAAAAGCAAATACTACTATAATAAACATCTGGTTGGCTGGGGAATGCAGTACGAACGGAATGTCGTATCAGACCTGCTTCTCCAGACCTCTTCTTAAAAGTTTCTTGCGGCGGAGAGATTCATGCTTTTCACGGATCTCATCCGCTGCTTCTGTATCATTCACTTTCAGGGTTTTTACTCCGAAATATTTTCCCTCGTCTGTTTTACGGATACGGATCTTTCCTGCAACAGGGCCATGCTCATGGCAAAGCGCAAGACAATAATATACCTTGGAATTATTGGTACTGAACCAGCGGATCTTTCGCTTTGCCGGACATTTACAAACAGGACATATCGTACTGATCATATTCCGGTCTTTCATTAATCGCTCTTTTGATACAAATTCCCTGGATACAAACTTGTCGTGATCTGTATAGAAAATATAGATTTCTTTCTCTTTTGACTTCGGATTCTGGTATACATCCAGGGATGGATGACGGATCATGCAGGCTTCGTCAATCTCCAGAAGAATCCTTGCCGTATAGCTGGCATCTGCCAGTGCACGGTGAAAATCCCGGTTCTTTGGAAGATTAAGATAGTCAATGGCATATTCCAGAGAACGTCTGGCGATCCCATCTTCGAATTTCACACTGAAAAGCTTCTGCACATCATAATAATGTACCGGTCCGGGCATCAGTTTCAGAAGATTATAATATTTCATATTCCGCTGAAGTTCCATAACATCCTGATTTCCCCAGGTAAAAAAACGGTACTCCTCTCCGCACCATTCCAGAAAATTTCGGATAGCTCTTGGAAACGGGATTCCATTCTCAAGCTCATGATAATCCACATGGATCACCTCATGGATGCTGTCGTGGATCCAGTGGTACACTTTGGGCTTGATCAGGCACTGGAAGGTGTCGATGATCTCTCTTTTTTCATTTAATTTTACTGCCCCGATCTCAATGATCTCAAAAGGGAGCCGGCTGTCCGGATGTCTTCTTCCGTCCGGATTCTGGTTCCATTCCAGGTCAAATACAATATAGTTCATGGGTTTTCTGTCCTCTTATCTGACAGTGTGTACAGATATCTTTATGAAGAGCAGGCACTGTGTTCTGCTCCTCTATATCTTATGAACGCAGCTGTTTCATGGTCTGATCCCGGTTATTTCCCGGTTCTGCACTCGGAAACAGAATAAATCGCTTCGAACAGCTCCTGCTGAAAGCGCTCTGTATCTGCGTCTGTCAGAATCATATCTTTTATTTTTTCTTCATCGTGAAGCCACCAGCGGAAATCGCATAATGTGGCACCCCGTCCGGCACCATCGGAGCAATCCACATCCAGGAGCACTTTTTCTGTCTTAAAGAACTCCGGATGAAGGAGATACATAAACGGTACTGCATCGTGAATACTTGCCACGCAGCGATATTTGGAAGAATTTTCAAGTACATAGCCAGCCATATCTCCACAGGCTCTGGCTGTCGGATCACCGGACTGGCATAATTTCATGATTTGGTTTCTGGTAAGATTGCATTTCAGGGTAGCATCCAATCCACACATCACCAGTGGGATACCGGAATCGAATACGATCTTCGCAGCTTCCGGATCTGCATAAATGTTGAATTCTGCTGCCGGTGTGATGTTTCCGCCTTTTGCTGCGCCGCCCATAAATACAATTTTTCCAATCTTATTCTTTATTTCAGGAAAAACCTTCAACAGAAGTGCAAGATTAGTCATTGGCGCAGTTTCAATCATTACTACCTGCTCACCTTCCGGAAGTCTGTTCAGAAGCTCACGGATAAAAAGCACTGCATTGTCTGATGCAGCCTCTGATTTTGCTTTCGGCAGCACACAATGGCCAAGCCCTGTCTCTCCGTGAAATTCTTCCGCATGAAGTACCTCTTTCACAAGAGGACGTTCCTGGCCTCTTGCCACCGGAACATTCAGTCCGTAAAAATCTACCAGCTCCAGTGCATTCTTCGTCACTTTATCAATGGTATTATTTCCTGCAAATGTTGTCACTGCAAGAAGCTCCAGCTCGTCCTGATGCGCTGCCGCATATGCCAGCGCAATACCATCATCGATTCCCGGATCACAGTCCATGATAACCTTGATTCTCTCTCCCATATATTCACCTCTGTAAAAACTCTTTCCCCAATTTTATAGTATTGCCGAATTTCCGCTGTTTATCTGTTCCAAGTATAACAGAGTGAGGATGTAGTGTAAAGTTAATCAGAATTCGTTACTCTTCACTCCGTTCTCAGCAACACGCTTCGCAATGCACAGAATTTATGCTGATCTCATAAATTCGCGCGGTATGTCTCGGGTTTTCTGTGACCTTCGCTCACACAAAACACCTCGCGGAATATTACCAGTAAACAGTAATCAGAATTCACCTCTGTACTTCAGACCGAAACGTAAAGAACCCCTCTGCCGGGCATTGGCAGAGGGGTGGAAAAAAAGGGGGTTATATTCTATCCGTTTGGGTTGTTCCGGATATTGGCTTCAAAATAAATGCTGATCAATCAATAGAAACAAATTTCTTCTCTTCTGCTTCTTTCTTGGTCTCTTCCTTCGGGAAGGTTACATGAAGGATTCCGTTCTCATATTTCGCATGGATATCTTCATGCTTAATGCTCGAGCCTACATAAAAGCTTCTGTTGCAGGTTCCTGTATAACGTTCTCTGCGAACATATTTACCTTTATCATCCTTCTCGTCCTTCTTCTCTTCCCTGGTGGCCTGAATGTTCAGATAACCATTCTTCAGCTGGATCTTCACATCCTCCTTCTTAAAGCCCGGAAGATCAATCTCCAATTCATAATTACCATCTACGTCACGGATATCTGTCTTCATCATATCCTTTACCTGAGGATAAGCATTGGAAACTGCCTGACGGCCTGTTGGATATCCCATAAAATCATCAAATAAATCTTCTCCGAAAATACTTGGCATTAACATAACTCATTCCTCCTGATCTATATTCGCTGCGTGCTGTGCAGCCATTTTTAATTTACTGTTTCAGAAAACATCTGAAAATTCTGTAAGAACTTTCTCCGGAAGATTTCTTTTTTCTCTCTTCCTTTGTTCTGTACGTACTATAACACGTATTATTAGCACTGTCAATAGGTGAGTGCTAATTATTTTGTGAAGAATTTGTGACCGCTACAAGCCATGCATATTTCCATGAAAGGAACCTCCTTCAAGCTTGCTTGAAAAGGAGGTTCCTTTCATGGAAATATATAGGGCGACAGCCCTACAGCGAGGGAATTCTTTCCCGAGCTGTGCATGGCGTAACATTCTCTTTCGCACTCGATTTTCTTGATTTGACCACATTTTTACGACAAATTCTTGGAAAAATATATTCGTCTGATTTTCTTACCACATTTTACGACAACGGCTTATGGTTTATACCACAGCAGGTACAGTTTCTGGCAAGTTCATTTTGGACATCTCATTCTCCACGTGAAACTTCTCTGCAATATGATTATAGACATTCATTGTGATCTGTGCATCTGAATGTTTATACTGTTTCTTAATTTCAATCACAATAGAGCCATCCTCTTTTGTTTTTTCTGATAAAATTTTCTACTTTGTTCCGCTCTTTTCCAGCTGTGCTTTATATTTTTCACACTACTGTACAATCGCTTTTTTTGCATACTCTGTCGTTTCTCCATCATGACTTGAAAAACACAATGTCTGAGTAATACAAGCTGCTTTAATTCTTTTCATTATAACTACCTCTCTTTCAATTTAAAGGTACGTCACATAGAAAAAGGGATCTTTCACTCAGTAAATTTGAATGAAATAATCCCTGATTTTCATGTAAATTATGCTTGGTTTTACAATACTAATTATACTTTATTTTTTCAAAAATGTAAGCAAATTTTTATTTTGCACACTCGATAATTATCGCTTCACATCTGTCATATCCAAGCTGTGAGCTGTTCAGACACAGCGTATAATTGCTCGCTTTTCCCCATTTCTGATCTGTATAAAAATTATAATTCGTCATACGCCTTTTATCTGTATCTGCCACCATTTTGACAGCTTCCTTCTCTTCTACATTATATAACCCCATAATTCTCTGTGTTTTTTCCGGCATATTCCCATGGATAAATACATTCAGTACATCATCCCTATCCTTCAGAATATAATCTGCATTTCTTCCGATAATCACACAAGATTCCTTATCAGCCAGTTTTAAAATAACCTTTCTCTGTGCCTCATACACCATGTCTTCTACGGATTTTCCTGTGATATCACGTCCGGCAAATGCATATGCAAACAAGCCTTTTTTCGGAGATAATTCCGCATTCTTCTGAACATACTCCGGCGACAAACCGGACTTCTCTGCAATCTCATTAATGATATTTTTATCATAATAAGCAATTCCAAGTTTCTTCGCTACTTCTTCTCCGATAAAACGTCCGCCACTTCCAAATTCTCTGCTGATTGTAATGATTCTTTTTTCCATCTCTGATTCCTCCTTAGTTCAAAACATCTACTTTATTCTTTCTGATTCTCTTTAAAAACACATAACCTACAAGGCATGAAATTATTTCAGTAATCGGAAATGCCCACCAGATCAATGAAATGCCCATCTGTCCATCTCTGACAAACATGGAAAAAATTCCGGCCAGCGGCAATATAATAATGAGCTGTCTCAAAAGCGAAATAACAAGGGACTCTATACCACAATCCAGTGCCTGATAAATACCCTGATAAGCAATATTGATGCCTGCAAACAAAAAGCTGACTGAGATTATCCTCATTGTTCCGATAAAATATTCTCTTGACGCTCCTGCATTAAACAACGTTGCGAATCCCCCAGGGAAAATCTCTGTGATTGCAATTCCCAGAATCATTAACACAATTGTATATATCAGACCATATTTGATTCCATCCTGAATTCTCTTTTTACTTCTCATTCCATAAGCAAATGCAATGATCGGGGTGATCGCATCTCGCAGACCAAAAGCGAGAAACAGTACAAACTGCTGAACTTTATAAAATAATCCATAGGCTGTCTGTGCTGATGGATTGAACTTCAGGATCAGATTCATCACATAAACCATAATAGACATCAGAGCCTGCGCAATAATTGCCGGAAGTCCGATTGCATAGATTTCTTTTATAACACCAGCATTCGGTTTCATGTATTTCGGTCCATGCCCGAATTCCCTGTTCAGTTTCATATGAAAAATAAGCAGCAATACAGCAGAAGCAACCTGACCAATTACAGTTGCGTAAGCTGCACCTTTCACTCCCATTTCAGGGCAAGGTCCAATACCGTAGATCATGATCGGATCGAGAATGATATTTACAACGGCACCAACCACCTGTCCGATTGTAGAATAAAGAGAACGACCTGTTGCCTGTAATAGCTTTTCAAATAAAGAAAAGAAAATAATACCAAAAGAAATCACACAGCATATCCGCAGATAACTGACTCCCATTTCAAGTACTTCTGCATCAACTGTCTGTGATGAAATATATGCTTTCACTCCAAAAATACCAAACAGTAAGCAGACCACGTAAATGATCACACCCAGGAACAGACTGTTTCCTGCTACCTTTGCAGCCTTTTCCCTGTTTCCCTGTCCAAGTGTCCTTGCAAGAAGTGCATTGGTTCCTACACCTGTTCCGATTCCTGCCGCTACCATAAGCATCTGAACCGGAAATACCAGAGTGAGGGCATTTAATGCAGCTTCACTGCCTACTCTCATATTTCCTACAAACGCACTGTCTACAATGTTATAGACCGCCTGCAATGCCATGGATAAGATCATAGGGATTCCCATCTGGATCATCAGCTTATTCACCGGCATATCCTTCATTTTGTTGCTTTCTGCCATTTTACTTTAACTCCTCTCTTTTCTGCACAAAAAAAGTGCGCACCCTGTCACATAAGCTGGACTTACGCTGACAGGCTACACACTTTTTTCATAGCAAATATTCTATTTAACAAAAGAAAAATGAGTAGCATGAAACTGGATTTACGCTCATCTGCTACTCGTTCATTATCATTATATTTCCTGTTTTTTTAAAAGTCAAACAAAATATTTTTTATAATGCATATCAATCTATTTTATTTTGATTGATGTAATCAATAATCGTTTTACAGATTTCCTGTTTTGGCTTTTCAAGTGCAACTCCCAGTTCCATATATAACAGATTTTCTGCTATCTGGAAATACCTTGCATCTGTAGCAGTACACTTTTTCCCCTGTGCAAGTCTTTTCTGCTTCCGCTGATAAATCATTTTTATAATAGCAACTAATGCCTCAGGGTTATTTGCTCTTACTGCTTCTTTATAATTTTGTTCCCTCATTTTTTCATTGTTTGTCCATGCTGTCGGGATATCCGGAATTCGTTTGATCAGATTCCAGGCTTCTTCTTTTGTCAGACATAATCTCAGTCTTGAATCTGAGCTTGAAACAGGAACATATATTTTTTCCTTTTCATCTTCTACTGGTTTCATCAGATAATATAACTTATCGTTTTTTTCATCCTGCGGATTCAAATATAAAATATTTTCTATTTTACAGATACCTGTAACTGGTTTGCTGACAAAGTCTCCAATTTCATATTTCACAAAATCCACTCCTTGCTGACTGGCATTCTTATTCCGTAAAAGTATAACGTACAAAAGAACCCTGATTGTCTCCTGTTACTATTACAACATCTCCACTCTCATTGCGTGTGGATTCCAGAATCGGAAATCTTCCATTTTCTTTTACATAAGCTTCCGGGCTGGCTGCTTCTGCCTCGATCAAAGTTTTTTTACTGTACTGTTCTCCTCCACACGGATTTATATCCTCAATAAAGATTTCATACTCATGCATATGCAATTCCTCCTGAGATTCATTTTATAAAAACAAGCAGCACAACTGTTGTTTTCCGACTCATTATGCTACTCGCCCTTATTTTTATTATAAAGCCATTTTACTTTGATTTCAAAAGCGTTTTTTACTAAAAATGTATCTTCTGTTTTTGGGCATTATTACTATGTATTTACCTATAGTAATTTTAACTTCCGATCTACACCCTGCATATCTTTGCTCTGCTATAGGTTTCTGTTACCTGTAATTATAACTGATTTCCTCTCATTTGATAATGCACTTTTCGGCACCAAAAAGTGCCCCCGTATAGCAAAAGTGACTGCAGATATTGCCTGAAAAACCACCTGGGAAAAAGTTTCATTTTGATACTTTATATGTTAAAATGAGACATATCGTATCAAGTGAGGGGTTTTACAGATGTCTAAAAAGAAATATAATCTGAATACAATTTACATCTCTGAGCGTCTGCAGGAGAATCTGAAGCCGATTTCACAATCTGCATTCACTGCTGTGACCGCTCCCATGGGATATGGAAAAACAACTGCTATCAACTGGTATCTGGACAAACAGAGCAAAAACGGAAATTCCTGTGTGATCCGGATCAGTATTTATTCTGATAATCTGTCTGTTTTCTGGCAGAGCGTTCAGAAGGCATTTGCCTTCGCAGGGCTTGATTTTCTGGATAATTATAGCTGCCCTTCAGATGCTGCCAGTGCCGGGATGCTTGCTGATGAGCTTTGTTATTCCCTGAGCGGTCAGACCTCTTACTACATTTTTATTGATGATTTTCATCTGCTGGGTGAACCTCATGTTGCAGATTTTTTTTGTATGCTTGCCAAGAGACTGCCTGAAAATATCCACCTGATCGTATCCGGCAGAAATGCTTTTCTGTCCGGAAAAGAGATTCTCCGTCTTGGCAAAAAGTTATATCAGATCCATACCAGGGATCTGTGTCTGAATCGCCGGGAGCTTTCTGTCTATACCCATCGCTGCGGTGCCAGCCTGAACGAAGATCAGCTGAACACGCTTCTCTATTCCAGTGAGGGGTGGTTCTCTGCAGTCTATCTGAATCTCTGTACCTTTTTTGAAAGCGGACATTTTCCTGACCATACTTCTAATATCTATGATATGTTTTCCTCTGCCATGATCGCACCTCTTTCTGATGCGCAGCAGGAATTTCTCACTGTTATGGGACTTGCAGATGAATTTACCGTTGAGATGGCTCTTTTTATTACAGGGAATCCGGAAGCCGGACAGATTCTTTCCCTTATGACCAGACAGAATGCTTTTATCACTCCTTTGCCCGATGGAGTCAGCTTCCGTTTTCACCATATGATGAAGGAATGTACACAGCGTGCCTTTGCCATGCTTTCCCATGAAAAACAGACAGATTTCCGGAATCGTTACGGACAATGGTATGAATCCCGGGGACAGTTTCTGCAGGCACTTGCTGCCTATAACAAGGCTCTTAACTATGATGCAGCACTTGCTGTTATCCAAAAGGATGCAGGAATCCTCCTGGCTTCTCTTTCGCCGGAAAAGGTTCTCGCATTTCTTGATGTCTGTCCAACAGAAATCCTGAAGAACAGACCTCTGGCCCTTCTCGTATTAATGCGCCGTATGTTTACCTGGCATCAGATTCCCAAAATGTTGGAACTGAAGCAGCTTCTGACAGATACCATAGCTGAAGATAACACTTTGTCCGAAGATGAGAGAAAGAATCTCTCCGGAGAATGTGATCTTATTATGAGTTTTCTGATGTATAACGATATCACCGGTATGAGCGTTCTGCACCGTCAGGCCAGTTCCAAAATGACCAGACCTGCCATCAGTATCCGCAAAACAGGAAGCTGGACCTTCGGTTCTCCTTCTGTTCTGATGATGTTTCACCGCAGATCCGGAACCCTGGATGCAGAACTGACAGCTATGAATGAATGTATGCCCCACTATTACAGGATTACCCAGGGACATGGACAGGGTGCGGAATTGCTCATGAATGCAGAGGCAGCATTTATGCAGGGAAATTTTTCAGATGCACAGATTCTGCTGGAGCAGACTTATTCCACCATTGCCTCAAACGGACAGCACAATATTTCGCTCTGCTGTGATTTCCTTGCTGCAAGGCTTTCCCTTTTTCAGGAGGGCGTCACCTTTGTGAAGAACCCTGAAGTAAAGCGTAAGGAGCTTCTGCCTCTCCACAATATGATGTGGCTGAATATTTTTGACAGTACTTATGCTTACTACTATGCATTAATTAGAATGCCGGAAAAGATTCCCGCATTATTTAAAGACCATATGTTATCCACTGTCAGCTTTCTTTCTCCCTGCAGACCTATGATGGAAATGATCGAGAATCAGGTCTTTCTTTCACAGAAAATGTACGCAAAAGTTATAGGCAGAAGTGAAACGCTTCTGCCTGTCTGTGAGAAAATGCACTATGAACTTGTGTCTCTCCACGTTCAGATCCAGACCGCTGCTGCTTACGCAATGCTGGGCAAACATCATGATGCACGACAGCTTCTGCAGAAAGCCTTAGGACACGCCATGCCGGATGGCTTTCTGATTCCGTTTGTAGAAAATTATAACTATATCAAGGACGTGCTGGGCAGTATTAATTCCATAACACCAGAGCCTTTCACAGACCGGATCCTTTCCCTTGGTTCTGTTTATGAACAACACTGTCGCTGCCTGTCCAGCCGTAATTCCAGACCTGAAAGCCTGAATATGCTGAACAGCAGAGAAGCAGAAATCGCAGCTTTGATCACCGACCGTCTGAGCAACCGCGAAATCGCAGAGAGGTTATTTCTCTCTGAAGGCACTGTGAAGCAATATGTCAACCAGATTTATTCCAAGTTGATGATCAACGGTGATACACGCACCAAAAGGAAACAACTGGCAGATCTGATTTCTTCCATAAACAAGGGCCTTACCTGACACTTTGAGAAAAAAAAGCAAGGAAATTCACATGACCAAAGTCTTGCGATTTCCTTGCTATTTGGCAAGAATTACAAATTTAAAGTTTTTTACTTATTTGCATTTCTGTTTCCTTGAGAATATCCTCGGAAATCTCAGTTTTATTCAGCATCATGTCTGCTCCCGGATTACGATAGAAGGAAAAATCCCTATCTCCATCCGGATATGTATGTACCATAGCAAGCGTAGTATGAATTTTTTCATCTGTACATAAGCCAATGTCATCAATTCCTGCTTCTTTTATAGCTGCTCTCAACTGATCTCCAAAAAAACATTACCAACCTTACCAATAAATGCTGTATTATGTCCCAATTTATAACGCTTTATTATAATAAATCATATTTCACTATATCAAGCTTAGCTGCACCATCAGCAAAGAAAGAAATCCCCTTTGCTTCCTGCTTTGTAAGAATAACCGCAGACATAACCTGCTCGCCGTCATTAATAAATACTTCCACACTAAACTTATCCAAAATCACACGCAGTTTTAGTTCATTGCTGTCACCGTTTACCAGACAACTGCTCTGATGAACCAGCGCCCGTTCGCTTCCTGAGAATTTTCTATCGATTTTTAAAACAGATTCATCCGGACGGAAGCATAATGTAGAATGATATTTCTCATTCTCTGCAAAACAGAGTTCAAATTTTTTATAAAGATTGTCTTTATCTGCCGGTCGTATCACAAGTTCCAGATCTACCGTTCGTCCTTCAATCTGATCCAGTGTGAGCCTGGTATCTTTTATCACAACATTGTTATACTCGACTTTGTTTGCACGCATGGCATTAAGTTCTCTGATCGGAACCTGATACAATCTTCCGTTTTTAACAGACAGTTCTCTTGGAAGACTCATTTGTGCGAACCATCCAGAGTCATTGCATCGATATGCAAGCGTATCCCAGTTCTGCATCCAGGCGATCATAATTCTTCGTCCATCCGGTGCAAGCAGTGTCTGCATTGCGTAATAGTCAATTCCGTAATCAACACCTTGACAAAACTGTTCCTTTAAAGTATGTGTCTCAGGATCCAACTCCCCAATAATACATAACGTTCCATTTCCATTATGAAATTCTAATCCTTCCGGAAGCATATCCTGTGGACTTGTCAGAAGCACATATTTGCCGTCCAATTCAAAGAAATCCGGGCATTCCCACATTTTTCCATAACGATTTTGATTCTTTGCCAGAATGCTTACAAATTCCCATTCAAAGCCATTTTTACTTCTGTAAAGAAGGATCTGTCCGCTTCCATCAGCCGGACGACTTCCTATAACACAATAAAAGTTTCCATCGTTCCCTTTCCAGATTTTGGGATCACGAAAGTCTACTTTACTAGCCCCCTTTGGAAGATCTTTGGCTGTCAGAACCGGATTCTTATCATACTTTTCATAATCCTTACCATCTCCAACTGCCACTGCCTGTGTCTGAATATCCCTTACAGTTCCGTCTTCCAGTTTCTCCTGATTTACAGAAGTATACATAAGCAACTGTCTGCCATCCTCTAATTCTATGGCACTTCCTGAAAAACAGCCGAATTTATCATAATCTTCATCCGGTGCCAATGCAGTCGGAACATAGTTCCAATGCAATAAATCCTTACTCACTACATGTCCCCAGTGCATACTGTCCCAATGTGTGCTATACGGATTATACTGGTAGAACAAATGATACTCTCCTTTATAATAGGAAAATCCATTTGGATCATTCATCCAGCCAACATAAGGAGTTATATGAAAGGCTGGTCTTTCTTCCTCTTTGATCTGCTGTCCCTGTATAAATTCATATTTTCTTGCCTTTTCCAACATTTCGCTCATATAGTTCCTCCTGTCAAAATGATATCTTCTCTTATTTTTCACTGCTTAATGAATCCTGATACTGGTCAAAATATTTTTGCTTGATTGAAAGGTAATCGGAAAGCCCGTACTTCTCCATTTTTTTCAGATAAGAATCCCATTCTTCATCAATTCCTCCGTTCAGGATCCAATCTGCTTTCTTCTGTTCTGCATATTTCTTAATATCTGTATCATACTGTGACACTTTGTTTGTATCATCAATACTCATAAATACATTAGGATAAACATATTTGCTGTTCATATCCTGTAAATATGTCTCATGCATATTATCCAGACGCCATTTCGCATCTTCCGGCTGTGTTACATATACGTCATAATATTCATTTAATATAGCGAGAGGACCATTTACAGATTGCGCTTCACGTACTTCCACCGGTGACTGATCTCCTAAGTCCATATGCTTTAACATTTTTTCGCCATCTTTGTTTACAGACAGCTCAAAAATATTAAAGGAATCCTTCTCTCCATAGGTTCCCCAGTTATTTTGCGGAGACTGAAGGGGTGCATACATCTGATCGATCCATGCGGCAGCAAGTGCCGTGTTACGGCAGCTGGTAGTAAGCACACATCTTCCTCTGTCAAAACCGCTGGTCTCACTGTTGTTCTGTCTGGTGATATTTCTCATTCCATCCGGTCCGGTCAGTGCCGGAAGCATCACATAATCCGTATTGTTGTCTATATTAGCAATATCCCATGTGAAGCAAAGTCCATAACGGTGATTCTTTCCTTTTGCAACATAAGTAGACCATTCCTGTGTAAATGCTTCCGGATCGATCAGATTCTCTGTCACAAGTTTATGCAGCCATTTGATACCTTCTTTGTATCCTTCCTGAACCGTTGTATAAATCACCTTACCTTCATCTGTTACAGCAAAATGATCTCCTGTGTCCCCATAACCATCTCCGAATCCATTTATTAAGATTGAAGGATCCTGATCTCCGTTATTAATAATAAATGACATCGGTATTACATCACCTTCAATGGAAAACTCTTGTTTCAGATCATCTGCATGATCTCGAAATTGAATCAGTACCTGCTCCAGTTCATCTGTTGTGGTTGGAATCTCAAGACCAAGATAATCAAGCCATTTCTTATTAATATAAGGAATATCTCCAATGGCCTGAATTGCTTCTTTTCCGGAACCAAGCTGTTCAATCCACGGAAAAGAGTAAATATGTCCATCCGGTGCTGTACACATGGTTCTGTATTCCGGGTATTTTTCAAATACAGCCTGAAGGTTTGGCATATATTTGTCAATCAGATTTTCCAGCGGAATAATTATTCCCTGCTTTGCATAACGCAACAGATCATAATCACTCATGCCTGCATTAAACAGTCCATCCGGCAGATTTCCAAACTGAGCCAACGCCAGATTCTTTTTATCTGAAAACTGATCTGATACAAAGCAGGTCCAGTCAATATGAACATTTGTCTGTTCTTCCATTCTCTGGAAAATCACTCTTTTATTTGGATCCTGTGTTGAAGTGGCCGGTGCACTGGTAATAAAAGAAAGCTCCTCTGTTTCTTTCAATGGAAACTGTACATCCGATACCGGTGTATCCGGATTAATCTCAGCATCAAGCCTCTGCTGTTTTCCACACCCCATTATACTTACCATCATTGTTAAAGAAAGTCCAAGTGCAAGCAAACTTCTTACTCTGTTTTTCTTCATATCTGTATCATTCCTTTCTTTAGCCTTTTACCGATCCAACCATAATTCCTTTATCAAAATATTTCTGGAAGAATGGATACATCACTAAAAGTGGTAAACTTGATACTACAATTGTTGCATATTTCAACTGTTCTGCTACCTTTGCCATCTCTGCTGTGCTTTGGATATCTGCAATCATTCCCGGCTGTGGAGTATTCTGCACCAGGATTGAACGCAGTACCAGCTGCAGTGGCTGAAGATTTGCATCGTTCAAATAAATCATCGCATCAAAGTAGCTATTCCACATTCCGACAAATGACCACAGTGCCAGTACTGCAATGATCGGTTTACATACCGGCATCATAATTTTGAAAAAATGCTGAATTTCATTAGCACCGTCAATTGCAGATGCTTCTCTTAATTCTGCCGGAATTGACTGATAATAAGTTCTTGCAAGAATCATATTCCAAACGTTAAATGCTCCCGGAATCAAAACCGCCCATACTGTATTTACCATATGCAGCTGATTGATCAAAATAAATGTTGGAATCATTCCTCCCCCAAAAAACATTGTGATCAGAAAAATCAGATTAAAAAATTTTCTTCCCACAAATTCTTTTTTAGACAGAGGAAAGGCTGCCAGTAATGTTACAAAAACTGAGATCACTGTAAATACAAATGAATACAGAAAAGAATTCAAAAATCCGCGCCAGATCATCTCATTCTCCAGTACTCTTCTATAAGCATCCAAAGTCCAGTCCTTAATATCAGAGCTCAGTCCCTGATTATTCAAAACAGTAGGATCCATAAAAGATGCAAGCACTACATATATAATTGGAATCGCAATAGAAAGTACAAACAGTCCAAGAATCGTGAATCCAATTCCAAGGATCAGACGATCTGTCCTTGAATATTTTCTCTTCTTTTTCTCCATCTTCTCTTCCTCCTATAATCCCTCTCCATCATTCAGCTTCTTTACAACCCAGTTTACAAAAATCAACAGAATTACATTTACAACTGAATTAAACAGACCTACTGCCGTAGAATAACCATAATCACCGTTCAAAAGACCGATGCGATATACATATGTAGATAAAATTTCTGATGCCGGCAGGTTCATATCTGTCTGCAATGCATATGCCTTCTCAAATCCAATGCTCATAATATTTCCTGCCTGCAGGATAAACTGAATTACAATAATGTTCTTAATCGCCGGAAGCTCCACGTACCAGATCTGCTGCAAAAGGTTTGCACCATCCATAACTGCCGCTTCTTCCAACTCTTTGCTCGCATTAGATAATGCTGCAGTATACATAATAGATGCCCAGCCTGCAGTCTGCCAGATTCCACTTGCTATATAAATAGTACGGAAAGCAGATGGCATTGTCATCCAGTTTGTACTAATCCCAAGCAGCCTGTTCAAAGGTCCTACCGGTGATAACAGCATACGAACCATACCACAAAGTACTATTACAGATATAAAATTCGGCATATAGATCAGAAGCTGTACTTTTTTCTTGATCCCTGTTTTTTGAATACGATTCATAAGTAATGCCAGAATAATCGGAACCGGAAATCCCCATAATAATCCATAGATACTCAGCTTTAATGTATTCATCAGATAGTTCATAAAATCCGGTGATGATAAAAAACGTCTGAAATATTCAAGTCCAACCCATGGACTTCCAAGTACTCCCTTGATTACATTATAATCTTCAAACGCAATCAAAAGCCCTCCCATCGGAAGATACTTAAAAATGATTGTCAGTAAAAGTCCCGGCATTAAGAAAAAAAGATATAACTGCCAGTTTTTCTTCACATACGTAACCTTATTTCTCCACGTCTGCTTGCTTACGGGCTTTACCTGGTTCTGCACTGTTTTCATGCACTTTTTCCTCCATTCCTTTCATACATTGTTCATAAAACCGGTTAAGTAACCGGTTACTTTATAATCTGATGTTACTACATCACACACTCTCTGTCAACACTTTTCTTCATTAAAATAACCGGTTACGTAATCGGTTATTTTAATATTGCCTTTTTGTATAATAATTGCTATACTAAAAAAAATATTTGCATTTATTTATAAGGAGAATGAGTTTCATGTCAAAAAAACAGGTGACATTTGCAGATATTGCAGCATATACCCATTTTTCAAAAACTACAATATCAAGATATTTCAATCATCCTGATTCCCTTACACTTGAAAATCAGGAAAAAATTTCTCAGGCCCTTGATATCCTTGGCTATAAAAAAAATAAACTTGCAAAAGTTCTGGCGAATGGAAAAAGTGAATTTATCGGAATCATTATTCCGAATCTTTATCTGCATTATTATTCTGAAATGCTGACACAACTGCTGTCCAGCTACAGTGATTATCACTACAAATTTCTCGTCTTTAGCAGTGAACATGGGGCTGAAGAAGAACAGCAATATATTGAAGAGCTCCTATCCTATCAGATTGAAGGTCTCATTGTTTTAAGTCATACGCTGTCATCAAAACAATTATCCTCCTATCAGATTCCCATCGTTGCCATTGAACGTGAAGCGGAATATATCAGCAGTGTTACCACTGACAACTATATGGGTGCGCTTCAGGCTTCCACTCTGCTGATCCGTGATAAATGTGATATACTGATCCACATCAATGTCAATGTTGAGAAAACAGTTCCTGCTTACGACCGTATTCGCGCATTTAAGGAAACCTGTGAAGAATATCAGGTTCCTTATGATATTGATCTAAGTGTAAGCGGTAATTCTTATCAGGAAATTTTAAATGAAATAAGACGTATTTTTACAAGAATAGAAGAGAAATATCCCAATCAAAAAAAAGGTATTTTCCTTTCCAACGATACCTATGCAAACATGTTTCTTAACCTGATTTTCCAGAAATACCGAGAATTACCCTCTTTCTATGAAATCATAGGATTTGATAATTCTCCCATTGCCAGTGAGGCAATTCTCCCAATCACAACCGTTGGTCAGCAGATTGATATTATTGCACAAACTGCCATGGAGCTTCTGGTTCAACAGATGGAAGAACAAAAAAAACGTTCCCCTAAACCACTGGAAAAGCCTGTCCATAAACAGATTGCTCCGGTATTGATTCGCCGTAATACAACCAGTTAAAACTAACTTATTTTGGCAAAAAGGCTATTGCACTAATTACTCAGTGCAATAGCCTTATATTAAATCTTATCATTCAAGCGGATATTCGTAATCCGCTTCGCTACTTGCTCATAACCGATTCCCTCACCTTTTCCACTGATAACGGTTGTTGTCATAATACACTAAATATTGATTGTAATTATCTTATTCCATATGATCTTTTTCAGTTATTTTGCGAATAACCCGGCATGGATTTCCAGCAGCCAGACTATATGGAGGAATATCCCTTGTCACAACACTTCCTGCTCCTATTACACATCCCTCTCCTATGGTAACACCACCACAAACAACCACATTGGATGCCAGCCAGCAATTATCTTTTATAGTAATTGGTTTCGCCTATTCAAGATTATAAAAGCTTCCATCTTCTCTTTTTCTGCTATTACGTTCTTCAGGTAAAAATGGGTGCATGGGAGTTGCCAATGTGACATTTGGACCAATCATCACATTATCTCCTATATGTACTTCACATACATCCAAGCAGGTGAAATTAAAAATTGTTCCAATTCTTTATCCGTTGGATCATATAACTCTCCACTTATCATTTTTTCTCTTTCTGTCATTTCTGATAACCTCCAGTAAAAATTTTATTACCAAGTTAGTTATTTCCGAGTACTTGATAAGTTGTTCCTACTGCAATAATATATAGATAAGGAGAATCACTGTCAATGCAATCGTAAAAATTTGCGATTGATTTTTTGATTAATTTTAACTGTGTTATGGTCAAAAATCGTTTCTAACTCATGGGATTGTAAAACAGATTTTTGTACCCATCTATCAGGGCAAAATAACTGATATCTTTTAATTTAGACGCAGTGAACTCACGGTCAACAATAATCATCCCTTTTCGCGCAATGAGATTTCTAATCTATTCTTCATAGTTCAAAAATGGTTTTATCGGTTTTAATGCTTTTTCTATCGCTATAAAAATCTGCGTATATAAAAAAATGGAGGACCCTTAGGTCCTCCGTCCGGTCGCAGGCATCGCAAGTTTCTGCAACCTGATCACTGACAAGCATTTTAATACGAGCCTTTCTAAAAGACAAGTGCTTTCTGCGAACATTGTCCATTTGCACCATGACTCCTGCATTAGTTCCAAGATTACTTATAAAAACAATCTACAGTTTGGAAAAATCTATTCCAAACCAATTGGCAATTTTGCTTTGAATGTTCTCTCTTTCAAGCAGGTTCAATGGTTTTCTAATAATATCTTCTTGTTTCTACCTTAAGATATTATGAGAAAGAATGCTTTCCCTATTAAAGACTTTCAGGATAAATTCCAACAAATGAGAGCAGCGGAAGTACACGGAAATCATGTAAAACAATTTTCACTTTCTGGGCTTTTTGCCCCTTAACAGAAATGATCTTCTTATAACCAATTACCGTTCCTGTGTAAATACTGTTCCATATTTCCCCCTCTTTAACAAATATCTCAAATTTTTCCACTCTCTGACTATAGCAGACAGCCTCTTTTAATACCAGATACCCTAAGTTGTATGAACCGTCCAGACAAATGGTTATTTCTACTGGCAGTTCGCTGCTTTCAGGCTGAAACCAGGTTTCTGAAGTATCATCTGTCAAATCAGAAACCGGATGCGTCGGATCTTCATTTTCTGAAAAAATATGTGCTGTACTCATTAAATTATGAGTAAAAGATTTCTTTTTCCAACTTCCAAATTCTTCCAGACGTTTAACATCATTTTCATGAAGAAGCCCGTTTGGCATAGGTGGAATATTTAACAAAAAGGTTGCATTTCCTCCAACAGCCCCAATATAGATATAGATCAGCTCCTCCAGACTTTTCACCTGATCATCTTCTTCTGGATGATAAAACCATCCAGGTCTTATAGAAGTATTTACTTCTGCCGGATACCAGATCAGATTCGTTTCACCTTCAAGCGCTCTTCTGCTTCCAAGATCTTCCATGTCGCTGGTGATCCGGCGCATTCTAAATTCCTTATCATCGGTCTGCTGGCTTCTTTCCTGTACACTCTCTGCAAGTGCTGTACGTGCAGGAACAACACTCCACTCAGATTTTCTTACATCGCCAGCTTCATTTCCGCACCACCTGATATCCGGCCCACACACACAGATACATGCGTCTGGCTGATATTTTCTGACACATTCATAATAGCGTTTCCAGTCATATATCTGTTTTTTTCCATTTGGTCCTTCTCCGCAGGCACCATCTAGCCAGACACTAAAAATATCTCCATAACCGGTGAGAAGCTCAGTCAGCTGTGCCAGATAGTAATCATCATATTCTTTTCCGCTTCCGTAACAAGGCTTGTTGCGATCCCATGGTGAAAGATAAATTCCAAATTTCATCCCATAACGACGGCATGCTTCAGACACTTCCCAGACCACATCTCCCCTTCCATTTTTCCATGGACTGGAGACAACGCTATGGCTGGTATATCTGGTCGGCCACAGGCAGAAACCATCATGGTGTTTACAGGTAAGGATTACCCCTTTCATACCTGCATTTTGTGCTGCTGACACCCACTGGTCTGCAACAAACTCTGTAGGATTAAAAATTTGTGGTGTTTCTGTTCCATCGCCCCACTCACGATTGGTATATGTATTCATTCCAAAATGAAAGAACGCATAAAACTCTGTTGCCTGATAGGCAAGCTGGCGGCTGGAGGGAACTATTTTTATTAATTCCTGATCAGTTGGCATTTTATTTCCCCTTTCATTTTACCCTTTTAACCCGCCTGCACCAATTCCCTGAAGCAGATATCTTTGTCCAATCAGATAAATAATGATTGTTGGAATCATAATAATTACAAGTCCTGCAAACAGTGCACCCCAGTCCGTGGCATATTTCTGCACTTCAAACAAGTTTGCCATTCCGATGGGAAGAGTTTTCTTTGCATCTTCCGTGAGAAGAACAAGTGCCAATGGATATTCATTCCAGAAGCCCATGGCACTTAACATCGTAATGGTCGCAATTCCGGGTTTTGCAAGAGGCACCATAACTCTTGATAGCAGTTGGATATTAGTAGCACCGTCAATTCTTGCAGATTCCTCGTAATCTCTGGGTACTGCAGACATAAAGCCCTGTAAAGTAAAGATACAAAAAGGAAACTGCATAACTGCATAAACAAGGCATAGTACCGGCAGGTTATTTAATCCATTCACAGCCTGTAATTCCAGAAACAAAGGAATCATAATGTAGGTAGCCTGCAGAAAAATACATGCCATATAAATGGCAGAGATCAGTTTGCTGCCCGCAAAACGGTATCTTGCCAGTACATAAGAAATGGGAATAACCAGAAGCAATAGCAATACAGTGGAAAACACAGTCACAAATATGGAATTTCCAAAATAAGCGGCGATATTTGCTTTCTGCCATGCTGCCACAAAATTATCCAAATTCAAAGCTGTGGGCAATGCATAGGGATCTGTCAAATATTCTGCATTTGTCTTAAACGCAGACATCAGGTTCCAGAAAAGCGGGTACAAAAAGATAACGGTAAACAGAATCATCAGGATTCTGATACACCAGGTTCTTA
>OLSI01000425.1_pt1 | contig 35942 bp, 35 predicted proteins | sample 1672661 | NCBI WGS metagenome assembly OLSI01 (sample SAMEA3136711, study PRJEB25190) | human gut metagenome | biome: human gut; feature: human-associated habitat; material: faeces | place: Austria | collected 2013 | reverse complement strand
AATTTAAGGTATTCATTCTGTCTACTGCTGTCGAAAAAAGTTGTATGCTTGTACAGGGTGATGCCTCGTGGTGGACTATGCAAGCTATATCCGTAACCGCATTACGGAACTCCGCATACAAAAGGACGTTTCGGAATATCGCATGAGCTTAGACCTGGGCCAAAACCGAAACTATATTCAGGGGATCACATCAGGAAAGGCATTGCCCTCCATGGCGCAGTTTCTTAATATATGCGAATACTTCGGAATAACCCCTATGCAGTTTTTCGACCAGGGGGCACTCCATTCACAGCGACATTCCAACGCGTTGACTTCTACGGAAGCACTGGAATCCCACGATATGCAGTTAATGCAGCGCCTGTTTGAACGGCTGCAACAGAAATAACACCAAATTTTAAGACGCTGCTTTTAAGCAGCGTCTTTTTATAAATTCTTATAAAGATTTGCTGTAAGGGTCAAAAAAGTGGTACACGGAGTACCTCCTGAACGGAACTGTTCTGATCCCCTTATAAACAAAAAACTGCCCCCGTCAAAGGGACCGCAAAAATTGACAATCTGTGACACAGCATGCTATGATGAATGTGCCCCAAAACGGGGCCAGAAAGAGGCGCTGTTCCATAGACGTCGGTTAGCCACTTCCCTGCGAAGGGAGGTGAGGCTGGATGGGAAACTTTCTTGGGAAGTTTTTTGTATGCTTGGTCTTTGCGGCCTACATACTCTCCATAAAAGCGTGCTGACCGCTTGGTGGCACCCAAACGGTCAGCTTAGAAACTAAGTTAGATATGTGGGGCTAACCGCAGTGGCAACGCCCTTTCTGTTTTTTTATTATACCACAGATTCAGCCCGCCTGCCTGACTACTTTCTCTTTCCCCATCTCTGCATCACAAGCACATACACGACTGCCGCCCCGGTACTCGCCATGGTTGCCAGTATCCCTCCGCCTATGATCCCTGCCGGATCAGCACTTCCATACTGACTCCTGTAAGCAATAACATTGACCGGGATCAGTTGCAGCGAAGAAATATTCAGGATCAGAAAGATACACATTTCATCTCCTGCCACCCCTCTTTTTCTCACTGGACCAAAAGCTCTGCCAAGTCTTCTGTCCTCCTCCAGCTCTCCCAGTGCTTCCATGGCTTTCAGTCCTGCAGGAGTTGCCGCCCAGCCAAGTCCGAGTACATTTGCAATGATGTTTGCTGCAATTGGTTTTTCTGCCGGATGATCTTTTGGCAGTTCTGGAAAGAGGAAATGGATCAGAGGGGAAAGGCGGACGGTTGCCGTTTTCAGGATGCCGGATTTTTCTGCGATTCCCATGAGTCCGGTCCAGAAGGACATGACGCCCATCATCGTGATGCAAAGGGTGACGGCTTCTTTGGAGGAATCTAAGGCGGCGGTGGTGATGTCCGGCATTTTGCCGGAGAAAGCGGCAAAAAGGATGCCAATAAGAATCATTCCCGACCACAGGTAGTTGAGCATTTTTTCTCCTTTCTTGGATGGGGAAGAGTGTTGGAGAGAAGACGCCGGGTGGAAAATAAATTGTGTTCAAATTCAAGTTGTGCAAACCATTCCGACGAACCTCCTAGGGTGGGAATCGTGTTCAGCAATGGCTTCCACGATTCCTGAGTTTCGTCTCCATTGCACAAAAAATTGAATTTGAACACAATTTATTTTCCGCCCGGCTGACATTCTACAAGTCATACTTTTCCGCCAAACTATAAATGGGGAGTAGAAAAGCCCGCTCTTTGAGATTGCATCTCAAAGTTGCAGGCTTTTGCTGCGATTTTCGATACATTTATATGTAGAAAACCATTTCTTTATTCAATTATCTTTCTCAGGATGTTCTTTTTTGTATAACTCTTTCATTCGATTAATTTCTTCTACAGTATATTCTTCTACCTCTGTTTTTGTCACTCTCTTAATATGTTGTTTTTTCAGGCGTAAGTATACATATTCCCGGAAGAGGGTGTAGAGTACGGATACCAGTGGGATGAAGATGAGCATTCCTACGATTCCCAGAAGGTTACCGCCAATGGTGACTGCGGCGAGGACCCAGATGGAGGGAAGCCCTACGGAGCTGCCGACTACGTGTGGGTAGATCAGGTTACCTTCGATCTGCTGGAGGATCAGAAATACAAGGATGAAAAGGATTGCCTGTTTCGGGCTCACCATGAAGATCAGGAAACCGCCAAGTACGCAGCCGATGAAGGCTCCAAAGATTGGGATCAGGGCTGTGAAGGATATGATGATTCCAATCAGCAGTGCATACGGCATTTTCAGTATACTTAATGTAATTACAAACATACTTCCGAGGATGACTGCTTCCAGGCACTGTCCGGTAAGGAAGTTTGCGAAGGTACGGTAGGTCAGGGAACAGACTTCAAGAATCACTTCTGCTTTTCGTTTTGGAATAAACGCGAAAAACACTTTTCTCACCTGCACATGCAGTTTTTCTTTCTGGAAAAGAATATAGCAGGCAAAGGAAAAGGCAATAAAAAATGTAGTAACTCCACTGACGATGGATCCAACTGCTGTCATCGTTGTATTCATAAAATTTCCCGCACCATTTCCGAGAATACTCATCCCCCACTGGATTGCCTTATTCGGATTGAACTCCACCTGGTTCACAAGATCCATGATTTCCCGGTTATTGTGCGTAAATTCCCGTACCCAGCTCTGCATCTGCGGAATAAAATCTGCAATACTGTTCATCAGACTTCCAATTGTTGCCGTAAGCTGCGGAATCAGACCGAACATAACAAGCACAATCACCCCCACTACCAGTACGATCGTAAGAAGAAGACTGATCGGTCTTGCAAGCTTTCCTGCCGCCTTACTTCCTTTCTCTTTTGCCTTTCCAAATAATTTTTTCTCCAGAAAGCTCATCGGCACATTGATCACAAACGCAATCGCACCGCCAAGAGCGAAGGGGAAAATAATTCCCCATACCGCCTTGATCACGCCGAGAACCACATCAAATTTCCACAATGCAACTACGATCAGCGCTGTAAATACGATCAGTTCCCGGATTTTTTTTATAGATAATTTACTAAAATCCACTATTTTCTCCATTCTACTACAATATATTTATGGTTAATCCCCTTACAACCAGTAAGCATTTTCCCATATTGTTACTCAGATAATTTTCCACGTACCCACTTCAGAAGCTGTATGATTGGAAAACAGGCAAATGCATACAGGTAGACAGTCCCAAGCTGTTCAAAGTTCAATGTTTCTACTTTGAACACCTGATGCAGCCCCGGAATTGTAAGTACAGCCGTGATCAGAATTGCGCCCAGTGCAAATGCGCCCTGCATCCATTTATTATTGAAAAACCGTTTGGTAAAAATCACCGGATGATCTGATTTACAGTTATATCCGTGAAACAGCCGTGCAAGACAGAGCGTTCCAAATGCATAAGTACTTCCAAGAAGTGCACCGTCCTGATGATATCCTGTCAGAAAACTGATCATCGTCATTACACCGATCACCAGTCCTTCCAGACCAATCTTTGACAGGAAATCTTTTGTCAGGATCGACTCGTCTGCCGGTCTTGGCTTCTCATTCATCACATCACTGGTATGCGGTTCTACTCCCAGTGCAATTGCCGGGAGACTATCAGTCAGCAGGTTGATAAAAAGCAGATGAACCGGTGCAAACGGAACCGGAAGTCCTGCGATCGATGCATATAAAACAGCGAGAATTGCACCGAAGTTTCCCGATAACAGAAACTGGATCGCATACTTGATATTACGGTATAAGTTTCGTCCGTTTTCCACTGCTTTTACAATTGTGGCAAAATTATCGTCTGTAAGTACCATCGCCGCTGCATCTTTGGCAACTTCTGTTCCGGTTACTCCCATTGCAACACCTATATCTGCCTGCTTAAGAGCCGGTGCATCGTTGACACCGTCACCGGTCATCGATACAATATTTCCGCGCTCTTGCCATGCACGGACGATCCGGATCTTATGTTCCGGCGAAACCCTTGCATAGACAGAAATCTTCGGGACAAATCCCCGCAACTCCTCGTCACTCATATTTTCAATCTCCACGCCCTCACAGGCTTCGGATAAATCCTTTAAAATGCCGATCCGTTTTGCGATCGCTGCTGCCGTGATCTTATGGTCTCCCGTGATCATCACCGGACGGATGCCTGCTTTGATACATTCTTCTACTGCCGCTTTTGACTCTTCCCTCGGCGGATCCATCATCGCGATCATTCCGAGAAATATCAGATGGTCCTCATCCTCTGCGGTCAGCAGATGTTCTTCCGGAATCTCCCGGAAGGTAAATGCCAGCACTCGAAGACCTTCCATTGAAAATTCCTGATTCTGACTCTGAATCTTTTCTTTATCTTCTTTTGTAATCTCCCTTATTCCATTTTCTGTCCAGATCTGGTCTGTCAGATCCAGGAGACGGTCAACCGCACCTTTGACGATCATCCGGTTTTCGCCGTCTATCCGGTGAAGCGTCGACATCATTTTCCGGTCACTGTCAAATGGAATCTCATCTTCTCTTGGATAACTTTCTCTTACTTCTGCAGCTTCCACTCCATAGCGGCTTCCCAGATTGATCAGCGCTGTCTCTGTCGGATCTCCGATTTCCACTCCATTTTCATTGGTAGAATCGTTACATAAAATGCTGCAATCAAGCAGAAATCTCTGTGCCGGATCTACCATATCGATCTCATCTGCCCGGATTCTTCTGCCTTCTATATAATAATCTTCAACAGTCATCTTATTCTGCGTGAGAGTTCCGGTTTTATCCGAACAGATCACGGAGACACTTCCAAGACCTTCTACCGCCTGCAGTTTTCGAATGATTGCATGCTCCTTGGCCATCTTCTGCGTTCCGAAAGAAAGGACGATTGTTACAATTGAACTTAATGCCTCCGGGATTGCTGCAACCGCAAGTGCTACTGCAAACATAAACGCGCTTCCGATATTTTCTCCACGAAATACACTGATTCCAAATAAGATTCCGCAAAATACCAGGATCAGAACCGAAAGCTTCTTTCCGAACTCTTCCAGATTCACCTGAAGCGGAGTCTGCTTTTCAGATGTTGATTTCAAAAGTCCGGCAATCTTTCCGACTTCTGTCTGCATACCTACGCTTGTCACAACGGCTCTTCCACGTCCGTAAGTAACAAAGCTTCCCGAAAATAACATATTGTTCCGGTCACCAAGCGGCACTTCCTCTTCGATTTCATCCAGGCTCTTCTCAACTGCAAGACTCTCCCCGGTCAGTGCACTTTCATCGATCTTCAGACTTGCGTTCTCGATCAGTCGTCCGTCTGCCGGAACATAATCCCCGGCTTCCAGAAGGATCACATCTCCAACTACCAGTTCTCTTGCCGGAATCGGTGTCACCGTACCATTCCTGAGAACCTTCGCCTCCGGTCCTGAAAGCTTTTTCAGGCTCTGAAGCGACTGCTCTGCTTTTACCGTCTGCACGGTTCCCAAAATCGCATTCATTGTAATGACGATCACAATAACTGCCGCACTTTCTGCGTCTCCTAAAATTCCTGAAATAATCGCCGATGCAATCAGGATAATCACCAGGAAATCCTTGTACTGCTCCAAAAAAATCTCCAGCACACTTTTTTTCTTTCCCTCCGCGAGCTCATTCCATCCACATTTTTCACGGGACTTTTCCACTTCTTTTATCGTAAGTCCCTCTTCTCTGCTTCCCATCTGTCCAAGCACTTCTTTTACCGATGACTGATAAATTTCTTTCATTCTTTCCGCCTCCTGTTTCTGAGTATTCACATTCCTGAATTTCTTATGCAACGAAGCTCTCTTTCGATAAAAATGTACAAAAAAAGAAACCCTTATTGCACAACAAATAATGCAATAAAAGTCTCACCATTTTCTTGTGGTACCGGATGCTTCCACCGTACTGACGACACCACAAACGCGGATTCCCTTACGTAGGTTACTCCCCTTTATTAACGTAACTATATACCACGAATAGCCCGATTGTCAAGAAAATTTTAACCGGAGTCTCCAAAATCGGAAACTCCGGCAAATAATTTCACATCTTAGTTTGTAATTGTCTTTTCTGTCTCTTTGTCGAACACATGGATCTTTTCAGCATCGAATGCGAATGTAACTGTATCCCCTGTTCTTGCTGTTGTTCTAGAATCAACACGGGCTGTCATTGTAGCTCCTTCATAATCAAAGTGGAGATAAACTTCAGCACCAAGCATTTCATATACACGGATCTTAGCCTGAATAACTGTATTCGGTGAAGATGTGATAAACATCTGCTCATCATGTACATCTTCCGGACGGATTCCAAGGACAACAGTCTTTCCTTCATATCCTCCATCGATAAGTTTCTTTGCTTTTGCCGGTGGAAGTACAATATCAGCCGGTCCAACTTTGAGGACAACTTTGTCACCCTTCTTCTGGCATACAGCATCAAGGAAGTTCATCTGTGGTGATCCGATGAATCCTGCAACGAAGAGGTTGCATGGGGTATCATAAAGTACCTGTGGTGTATCTACCTGCTGAACAACACCTGCGTTCATAACTACGATTCTGGTTCCCAGTGTCATAGCTTCTGTCTGGTCATGTGTTACATAGATGATTGTTGTACCAAGTCTCTGATGAAGTTTGGAAATCTCGATACGCATCTGTCCACGAAGTTTAGCATCCAAGTTGGAAAGTGGTTCATCCATAAGGAATACCTTCGGGTTACGAACGATTGCACGTCCCATCGCAACACGCTGTCTCTGTCCACCTGAAAGAGCTTTTGGTTTACGGTCAAGCAGTGGTTCAAGGTCAAGGATCTTAGCTGCTTCACGAACCATCTTATCAATCTCCGGTTTCGGAACTTTTCTTAATTTAAGTCCGAATGCCATGTTATCATATACAGTCATATGTGGGTACAGAGCATAGTTCTGGAATACCATCGCGATATCTCTGTCTTTTGGTTCTACATCATTTACCACTTTGTCACCGATCTTGAGTTCACCGCTTGTGATCTCTTCCAGACCTGCGATCATACGAAGTGTGGTAGATTTACCACATCCAGATGGTCCTACAAAAATGATAAATTCTTTATCTTCAATTTCAAGGTTGAAATCTTTAACTGCTTCAAATCCGTTCGGATATGTTTTGTTAATATGCTTTAATGATAAGCTTGCCATTTATTTTTCCTCCTAAATCTTTGTGCGCTTCTTACACACTGTCGCTGTTCTTGTTTCTGAAATAAAGTATATCTGTTTTTACATCGTTGGTCTATGACCGGGTTGAACAAAGATTTTTTAAGAAGGTGTACAAATTGACGAAAGCCTTACAGCAGTTCTTTATAAATGTCCCTCTTTCCGACTCCGCGGTCTTTTGCCACCTTTTTCATGGCTTCTTTCTTATCGATTCCCTGGTTCATATAGTAATCCATATGCTCCTGAACCGTCATTTCTTCCCATTTTGCGCGCTCCTCCTGTAAAATGCTCTCCCGGCTCTTCCCCTCGATCACAAGCACACACTCCCCCTTCGGATCGTTGCTCTCGTAATAGGAAACCGCTTCCGCAAATGTGGTGCGAAATGCAGTCTCATGCTTTTTTGTAAGTTCCCGGCACACAGTCAGATGTCTGTCCCCACCAAGAACTTCTCCAAGCTCTCTCAAGGTTCTCACCAGACGGTGCGGTGCTTCGTAAACGATCATCGTTCTTGTCTCATCTACAAGCTCACCTAGGACTGCCTGTCTTTCCTTTTTGTCCGTTGGAAGAAATGCCTCAAATGCAAATCTTCTGGTGGAAAGCCCGGAAAGTGTCAGTGCCGTAATACAGGCAGCGGCTCCCGGAAGGGAAGTGACCGTAATTCCGGCTTCATAGCACATTTTCACCAGTTCCTCACCCGGATCTGATATCCCTGGTGTACCGGCATCGGTGATCAGCGCAATATTCATCCCTGTAAGAAGTTTGTCCACCAGCGCGTGTCCCTTTTCTATCTTATTATACTCATGATAACTGGTCATCGGTGTTTTAATCTCAAAATGGTTCAGCAGTTTAATACTGTTCCTGGTATCTTCTGCCGCGATCAGATCAACTTCTTTCAGCGTCCGGATCACCCGGAACGTCATATCTTCCAGATTGCCGATCGGTGTTGCACACAAATATAATGTTCCTGCCATTCGTTACTCCTTTCCAGTTCCTGTCATCCCGTAATACTCCAGGATCTCCCGTGTATAGCTGCCGTCCTTCTCATAAACGATCAGTGGCGGATCTACTGTCATCCGTGATTTGGCACCACGGATTCCTTCTATTAAAACCATGTTCGGTTCCTTATCCACATATGGATACACCAAACGCATTCTTTTTGGCTCCAGCTTCGCCTCACACATTGCTGTCAGAATCTCTGCGAGCCTAAACGGTCTGTGTACCATATAAAATCTTCCTCCAGCTTTTAAAATCCGTGCACTTTCCCGGATAATATCCTCCAGTGTGCACAGTACCTCATGCCTTGCAATTGCCTTAGCACTTTCCGGATTAGCCATTCCATGACCTCCGATCATGTATGGAGGGTTCGTTGTTATCACATCCATGGAACCTTTTCCAAATATCTGTGACGCTTCTTTGATATCTCCCGTCACAATGTCGATCTGCTCCTCAAGCCGGTTGTGCCGGACACTCCGACACGCCATATCCGCACTTTCTTCCTGGATCTCCAGTCCTGTAAAATGCTTTCCTTTTGTCTTTGCGGCCAAAAGAATCGGGAGAATTCCCGTTCCTGTTCCAAGATCAAGAACGCATTCTCCCGCTTTTACTTTGGCAAAGGCACTTAAAAGCACTGCATCCATTCCGAAGCAGAACCGCCCCGGGCTCTGGATGATCTCATAGCCTTTTATCTGTAAATCATCGAGCCGTTCTCCCGGCTTAAGATTATTTGTCATCTAACTTTGACGCTCCTTCACCTTTCTCCAGAGCTGCAAGCTCTTTCATTTCCTGTTTGGAAAGCTTCACATCCTTTTTCCGACGGCGCGGTTTGAACTTCAGGTCAGCTGCCGGATATTCACGGATTTCTTTCTCATCATTGTCCAGAGTTACAATAACCCTGACAAGCTGACGCAGTACGCTTAATGACTGTACTTCACCTTTCAGTCCTTCCGGAGTTGTCACCGCCTCACCTGCAGACGGAAGATTATTGTTGAGTTCCTCGTATGTCTCTTCCTCATTTGTCAGGCAGCACATCAGTCTGCCACATACACCTGAAATCTTAGTCGGGTTCAGAGACAGATTCTGTTCTTTTGCCATCTTGATCGAAACCGGTGCAAACTCAGACAGATAGGTGTGGCAGCAAAGCTCTCGTCCGCAGATCCCGATTCCTCCGCGGATCTTCGTCTCATCTCTTACACCGATCTGGCGAAGTTCGATCCTGGTACGGAATACCGCTGCCAGATCCTTTACCAGTTCACGGAAATCAATTCTTCCGTCTGCGGTAAAGTAAAACAGCACTTTATTGTTGTCAAAGGTATATTCTGCATCGATCAGCTTCATCTCCAGTCCATGCTTGTGGATCTTTTCCAGACAAATCTGAAATGCTTCTTTTTCTTTTTTGCGATTCTTTTCTTCTACACGGCGGTCATCCTCTGTCGCCAGGCGGATCACCGTCTTAAGAGGCTGGGTGATCTCTTCATCCTTCACTTCCTTCGGTCCCATCACAACGTTACCGAATTCTACTCCTCTCGCGGTCTCTACAATTACCTGATCGCCACGCTTCACCTCAAATTTGCCCGGTGAGAAAAAATAGATCTTTCCTGCAGTCCGAAAACGGACTCCAATTACTTTTGTCATTCCCTAGTTCTCCTTTATTGTCAACAGAAGAAGTTCCATGACAAGATCAAAGTTGACATTGGCGCGCAGTCTCGCCTTTGCTTTCTCAAGTGCTTCCAGAATTGTCTCAATTCCTTCATAAGAGCTCTTTTTCGCACGCTCCCTGATACTGTCGATCTCTTCACCGAAAATCAGTCTGTCGATATTCATTGTTGCTTTATAGATCAGAACATCACGATACCAGATCATAAGGATGTCCAGATAATCTGTGATCTCAATCTTGTAAGCGGAAATCCGTTTCACAGCTTCCACCAGATCACCGAGTTCCATGGTATCGATATTCTTCAGCAGACGAACTGCCTCATCTTTAATTTCATTAAAATGCTCAGAGCCTGCCAGCATAGCAGCTTTTCCAATATTGCCCTGTGCAAATGCAGTACACACGTCTGCCTTGTAATCAGGAACCTGAAGCTGCTCCATCAGATACCTTTTCACAAGCTGATCCTTAATGTTACGGAGCTTCAGCATAACGCATCTTGAGCAGATCGTTGGGAGCAGACTGTTCGCATTCTCTGTAAGAAGCAGAATTACCGCATAAGCAGGTGGCTCTTCGATTGTCTTCAGCAGAGCATTCTGTGCCTGTACAGTCATCATATCTGCATCCGGCACAATGTAGATCTTGTATTTTCCATTATAAGGCTTCACCTGAATATCCCCATTGATCTGAACCCGGATATCATCTACACTGATGCTGTTCGGCTTTTCATGCGTTACCCAGATAATATCCGGATGATTGCCGCTGACTGCCTGCTTGCACGAATGGCACTCATAGCACGGTTCTGCTCCGCCCTTTTCGCACTGCAGAGTCTGTGCAAAAAGACCTGCAAGCATCTTCTTTCCAGATCCCTTCTCGCCGTTCAGAATATAAGCATGTGATACTTTATCTTCTGTAACTGCGTTCTGTATATACTGAATGATCTCGCTATGTCCTACGACATCTTTAAATCCTGACATATTATCACCCTCTTCTTTCTTACTATTCCATTAGTATAACATAAATTTATGCAGATACCTAGAGCAAATTCCTGTGGTCTTTCTGAATTATTTCTGAAAATTCTGCGAATTTCGCTTTGTAGGTATGTTGAAATCATATCTTCTGCACACAAACTATCTTCTCAATAATAAAAGATGACAACTTTTCCGATATGTTTTATAATAAGCATGAATATATAAAGCTTCTGTATCCAATGATGTAATCGGATTGCTCCATTTCCACGCAATTTATTCTTTTGATACTTACATCATACAAGATGTTGGGGTCAAAAATCCTCTTGCAAGCAAGCTTGCATCGGCTTTCTGACCTTTTGACTCTGGTATCATACAATTTATGAATATAAATTTTTTAACCAGACAAACTTTATATAAGTTTCTTACACAGAAAGGGGATGAACTCATGCTGGAGGTAAAAAATCTTACATTCCAGGTGAATGAAAACGGAATAGAACGAAGTATCGTAGAAAATATCAGTTTTAACGTAGAAGACGGGGAAATGCTGGTGATCACCGGTCCGAACGGAGGTGGCAAATCCACACTTGCAAAAGTGCTGATGGGGATTGACCAGGCAAGTGCCGGACAGATCATCTTAAACGGAACCGATATCAGTGATTATGATATCAACCACAGGGCAGAAGCCGGAATCGGTTACGCATTCCAGCAGCCACCGCGCTTCAAAGGAATGACGGTAAGCAAGCTTTTATCACTTGCGGCTGGAGAAGATCTGACAAGAGATGTCTGTTGCAGACTTTTAAGTACCGTTGGACTTTGTGCCAACGAATACATTGAACGTGAAGTAGACGGAACCTTATCCGGCGGTGAAATGAAGCGTCTGGAAATTGCAACCGTTCTCGCAAAGCCGCACAAACTCTGTATTTTCGATGAACCGGAGGCCGGAATCGATCTCTGGAGTTTTTCTATGTTGATCGAACAGTTTGAAAAAATGCACAAAGAGAAAAAGCAGAGTCTTATTCTTATTTCCCATCAGGAAAGAATCATCCAAATGGCTGACCGGATCATGGTAATCGAAGGCGGAAAGATTGCTTCGATCGGACAGACCGCGGATATCCTTCCACAATTATTAGGGAAGACAGCAGATTCTTACAGCTGTCTGAAATGTAGATAACAGGGGAGGAAGATACAATGACTTTATTGGATAAAATTACAGAAAAAGTATTAGCTCAGATCGATGATACCGGTTTTACACAGTCCGGTGCATTCAATTTACGACATAATGGGATCGCGCTCTGCCACGGTGACAGTGAGCATATTAAAATCAAGAAAAAACAGGACAAGCCGGGAATCGATATTTTCATCGATGGAAAAACAGACGGCGAAGAAGTTCATATTCCGGTTGTTGTTGACGCAAGCGGAATGACGGACGTTGTTTACAATGATTTTTATGTAGCAGAAGGTGCAAATGTAACCATCGTTGCCGGATGTGGTATCCACAACAGCGGATGTAACGAAAGCCGCCATGATGGTATTCATACTTTCCATGTGGAAAAAAATGCAAATGTACGCTATGTAGAAAAGCATTACGGAGAGGGAGAAGGCACCGGAGCCCGTGTACTCAATCCTGTTACCGAAGTTTATCTTGGTGAAAATTCTGTATTTACGCTGGATACTGCTCAGATCAAAGGAGTCGATTCTACGGTTCGTGAAAATAATGTACATCTGGAAGCCGGTTCCAAGCTTTATGTCATTGAAAAACTGATGACACATGGAAAACAGGAAGCTACTTCAAATATGATGGTGGAACTGCTCGGAGAAGGCAGCTCTGCGCAGATCGTATCCCGTTCGGTTGCAAAAGGCGAATCCAGACAGGTCTTCCATCCGAGGGCTGTCGGAAAGAACCGTTGCCATGCACATGTTCAGTGTGATTCTATTATCATGGATCATGCAGAAGTAAGTTCAATTCCTGAGATCAATGCGAAGCATGTGGATGCGGCTATTATCCACGAAGCTGCGATCGGAAGGATCAATGATGAGCAGTTGATCAAGCTGCGGACTCTTGGAATGACGGAAGAGGAAGCAGAAGGGGTGATTATTGAGAACTTCTTGAATTAGAGTCATGCGTAGCGTGGAAATATGACAAAAAAACGAAATCCATCTTCGGTTCCATAGTGCAAAGGCGCTGATACCGAAGATGGATTCCTTTTTTTCTGGATATTGACTCCACTACATTATAAAATCTTATTTAATAAACTTCATGAATTTCTCAATGAGAAGTTCATGTGGACAGGCGGAGCCTGTCTCGCTTGGGTGTTGAAATCTCTACTGTTCAAGTATCTTTTTACAGATTTTCTCAAGTACGTCTTCAAGGTCTGTGTTTTCGTAGCGTTCTGTGATTCCGGCGTGGGCGAGGTTTTCTTCGGAGAAATCTTTGGAATCGGCGAGGAAACGGCGGCACATTTCGGCGTATTTGGGTTCTTTCTGGGTTTTCTCACGGGCGAGGGCGCGGGTTAAGCGCTCTCCGTCTTCTACCTCGATGTAAAGTGGAACTACTTTTTCGTTTCCAAAATAGGTTTTCAATTTTTCATAGGATTCAAGAGTTCCGATCATGAGATAATCCTGATTTTTTTGTTCAAAATTGAACTGCCCGTCATCAGCGGTGAAATAGTGCCAGATACCATAAACTGTATTGTAAGCACGTTCTTCGATCAATCGGCCTTCTGTTTTGAACTTTTCAAGTTCAGTTTCGTCTGTAAAGAAATATTCTTCGCCTTCTTTTTCTCCCTCACGCCGTGGACGAGTTGTATAGATCGTTACATTTTTTAACTGTGGCATTCTTTTTCTCAGTTCTTTGTAGATTGTGTCTTTCCCTGTTGAACTTTTTCCCATCAGATAATATATTTTACTCATGTTTCCACACCTTTATCTTGCCTTCCGTCTGTATTCCTTCTATTTGGAGATTCTGTGTTTCATAATAACAAAGAAGTTCTACTGCTTCCCGGCTGATCCGCTCTCCGGGTACGATAACCGGGCTTCCCGGTGGGTAGAGATATGCGTATTCCAGAGAAATGTGTCCTTCACTTTCTTTCCACGGAATCTCCTCTGCTTCTCCGTCTTCTTCCCGGTCTGCTGCCTCCTGCGGTATAAAATACTGCTCCAGTCTAGGAAGCTCTCCGGAAATCTCTATGCTTCCGGAAACGGCTGTTTTTGCTTCCAGCTGACCGTCTATTTCCAGTAACGCAGCTTTTAACCTGTCCAGTCCTTCCTGCGTATCTGCCACGGTCGTCATCGCAAGTACATAGGTTCCTCCGGTCATTTCCATTTCCAGATGATATTCTTTTCGCAGCCGGTCCGCAAGCTCCGGACTTGTAATATTTGCATTTGCTGTGGAAATCACAACTTTGGAAATATCATAATGTTCTGTACGGAGAATCTGTAAATGCTGTAATGGCTTCAGCTCTTCTCTGAACTTTTGCAGCCTCTCTACATAAAGTTCAAATGCTTCCTCACATTTTCCATCCAGGAAATCCACGCAGGCATCCAGGCTTGCCATGAAAATATACGACGGACTGCTGCTCTGCAACATATCCAGATATTTCTTAATTCTTCTTCGATTGGCAAGCTTTCCGTTGATATGCAGTATTGCAGTCTGTGTAAGAGACGGCAGTGTCTTGTGCAGACTGTTAATCACTACATCTGCTCCCAGATCATTTGCGCGCCCCGGAAATGCCGGATGAAATCCGAAATGCGGTCCATGTGCTTCATCTACGATCAGTGGAATCCTATACGAATGTGCCACTTCTGCAATTCCTTTCACATCCGATACCACGCCATCATAATTTGGAGATACGATCACAACGGCTTTGATATCCGGCTCTGCAGCAAGTGCTTTTGCCACATCTTCTTTGCTGATCTCCCCGTTCATATGCATGGAAATATCAAATTCCGGATACACATAGCGCGGTACAAGACCATTCATATAGATTGCATGGTAAATGGATTTGTGACAATGGCGTGCCACCAGAATCTTATCTCCCCGGTGCGTACATCCCATCACTGCACTTAAAATTCCGGCAGTACTTCCATTTACCAGAAAATGACTTTCCTCTGCCCCAAATACCCTTGCGGCTCTTTCCTGCTCCTCTTTTAAAATACCATTTGCGTGATGCAGATCATCGAAACCATCGATTTCCGTGATATCCAGATCGTATGGGAGTTCAATTCCAAGAAGTGCCTTGTTTCTCTTATGTCCTGGCATGTGAAATGCGTAAAAATCGCTCTCGGAATATGCTTTTAATTTATCGTATAGTCGTTCCATTTTAAACCTCTTTAAGTCTTTTAGAAACATCATATAATTTTTCTTCCGAAAACGCAAGAGGACGAAACGGTTCTCCCATTTCGTCCTTCCCATATATTCCGGCTTACACAGCTACAATCTCAAACACTTCCGCCTGGAAATCTCCCTTATCATTCACGCCCTTCTTCCATACACCGGACGCAGAATCGGACAGGATCATTCCGACTTGCATCAGCTCATCGCCATAGCAGTCATAAGCATATCCGCTGACCTTATAACAGGTATCTTCTTTCAGCCCTTTCAGCTTCAGTCTCTTAAATCCAACATTGACCGGCTGCATTACCCGGTAATAACCAACCAGCGCCTTCTTCTGATCCTCCGATACGATCATCCATGCGGTCTCATTTCCCTCAAACGGACTCTTCAGTCGATAGAAAGTTCCTTTCTGGATCAGATCTCTCTTCTCCTTCATAAATGCGATCTGACGGCGGATTTCTGCCTTATCTTCCTCGCCAAGCTTTAAAAGGTCAAGCTCATATCCAAAAGTTCCAAAGTAAGCCACATCTGCTCTTGTCTTGATCGGTGTCACACGGTTTGTCTGATGGTTCGGTGAAGCTGATACATGGCTTCCCATACAACTCACCGGATAAACCATTGAAGTTCCATACTGGATTTTCAGACGTTCGATTGCGTCAGTATCATCCGAAGTCCATCCCTGCGGTGCGTAGTAAAGCATTCCCGGATCAAATCTTGCCCCACCACTTGCACAGGATTCAAACAATACATGCGGAAAACGGCTGGTCAGGCGCTCATACAGTTCATACACACCAAGGATATATTTGTGGCAGACCTTTCCCTGATACTCTCTGTCATTTCCATTGGAGAACACCTCTGAAAATGTACGGTTCATATCCCATTTGATATAAGATACCGGCACTTCTGCAAGAAGATTTTCCAGCATGTCCCCGATATATTCACGTACCTCTTTCTTAGAAAAATCCAGTACATACTGTGTCCGGCTGTGGCAGATCCGCTTGCCCTGTTCTGCAAGAAGCCAGTCCGGATGCGCCCTGTACAGATCACTGTCTTTGTTCGTCATCTCCGGTTCAATCCAGAGCCCGAATTTTAAACCTTTGGCATTGATCTTTTCTGCCAGCTCCTTTAACGTTCCTTTCAACTTTTCCTCATTCGGATACCAGTCGCCAAGGGAAGAAGTACTGTCATCTCTCTTTCCAAACCATCCGTCATCCAATACAAAAAGCTCCATTCCAAGATCTGCTGCCGCATCCGCAAGTCCCAGAAGCTTTGGCGCATCAAAATCAAAATAAAATGCTTCCCAGCTGTTGATCAGGATCGGGCGAACCTTATCTCTCCAGGTTCCCCTTGCCAGACGTGTGCGGTACAGCTTGTGAAAGGTCTGGCTCATTCCGTTAAGTCCGGCTTCCGAATATACCATTACCATCTCCGGTGTCTGGAAGGATTCGCCTTTTCCAAGTGTCCACTTAAATCCATTTGGATGGATTCCCATCAGCACACGGGCGGTATCATAATTGTCTACCTCTGTCTGTGCAAGGAAATTTCCGCTGTAAACCAGGCTGAAACCGTAGACCTGCCCCTGGAACTCGTCTGCATTTTCACGCGCAAGTGCAAGGAACGGATTGAACTGGTAGCTGCTGCATCCGCGCATACTGTAAATACTCTGGATACCGTAATCCAGCTTATGTCTTCTCACATGGCGCTCTCTCGCCCACACACCGGCAAGATCGATCATCTCATAATCCTTGTCCGGCAGATCCACACAGGCGCTCATTGCAGAAAGAAGTGTAATCTTTTCGTCAGAATCACATTCAAAACGTACACTTCTCGCGATCACCGGAAATGCTTCATAGATTGTATATAAAAGGACAATTCTTGTATTGATACTTGTATCCTCCAGAACCAGTTCCAGAGTCTGCGCCTCATCATCACTTTCTACATAAGTCGCCGGAAGTCCTTCAAGCTTTGGTTTGCCATTATAAATTTTATGCTCTTTATATACAAACTCGACTACATGACTTCCGTTCTCCCGCTCGATCTCATATGCCGGAAAACGCATATCTCCGCAGCCGAAAGTCGGATACTCCTGCTTGATATTCTCCAGTGAGAATGTAGAATTTTCCTCGAAAGCATACGGTGACATATCACGCATCGCATATTCAAAAAGATGGCTGAAATCTTCTCTGTGTGTCAGGCGTTTTCCGTAGTAGAGCTGTCCCGGCTGGTCGTTGTCAAGGATCTTGATGATATAGCTGATCTCCTGGTTGTAGAGATGAAACTCTCTTGTTTTTTCGTTGTATATGATTGGCATATCGTTTCTCCTCATTCCGTATTGTATAACGTTCATTTTTCCGTATTATCTGTATAGTATCACTGTTGGTTTTTCAGCGTCAATGATTCCTGCGGATAAATTTGTAAAAACGTACACTCAAAAAAGGGCCTCTGTCCTTTCCTAAAAGACATCATCCCTTTTCCTTTCTTAGCAGATTTATTTAATTTTCTCTTTGTATTCTTCTACTCTGCACTACTGTCCACTTTCCATCCAAGCGCTTTCTCTACCGTATCGATCAGTACCCGGCTTACTCTTTGTGAACCGTCCATCTGTACATAATAGTAGGTCGCACTGTCGTCCTTGCTTCCCACATAGAATGTAACTGTCTTTTCCTTGTCATCATCCGACGTATCCTTGTAAGTCAGCTCCACCTTCGTCCGCTGATCTTCCGCAAGCCAGTAATTGCCAAGCGTCGCGTCCGTCACATGATAATCTGCACAATCTGTAAAATAGAATCCGGAAAGTGCTGTCATAATACTTGTGACAGTATCTTCCTGATCCTCATTGTCCGCTTCATAGGTTTTTACCTCGTCACCCGGTTTTGTCACAGTCTCTTTTACAAAGTTATCGGATGTAACTGTTACAAAGCTGTCCTTTTCAGCAACATCTGCAAGCTGCCATACCATTTCCGAAATCAGATCAGCCGATACCGTGTACACTTTTTCTGTTCCATCTTCCATGAAATAATAATTTTCTCCGGAAGCATTCCCGATTAGAAATTTATGTGCCTCGCCATCCTTTCCGGTCAGCGTAAGATTATATTCCGGCGAATCAAATCCATAGTCCGAAAGGTCATCCGGATTCTTGATCTCTTTTACCGCCTGAATATCCGAAAATGCATCTTCCATATTTTGCATACTGCTCTCCGTCAGTGCGATCGTGATGTCCGGCGCATACTCCCAGGTATCATCCTCTTTTACAAAGGACATTTCTTCCCCAGATGCTTCTTTATACTCGATCGACTCCAGCGAATCTGTCTCAAAAATATGCACCACTGCGTTTTCTTTTTTCTTCTCTTCTGTCTCTGACTTAGATGTATTCCATTTTTTCAGCCCGAAAAATGTAATGAGCAGAGCAAGCAGTACGAGCAGAAGGATTCCTATTGTCCTTGTTTTTTTCTCCATCTTTTTTCCTCCTGCCGCTTACGCTTTCCGTCTTTTCATCCAGATCACAAATCCAAGGATCAGAATTGCAAGCGGAATAATAAAGATCACAAGGATGCTGAACGCACCCGCATGCATCGGTGTGTTGGTCTCAGTCGAAAGACTCTTCGCTTCAATCGCAACATTGTTTACATTATCAAAATTCTCTGTCACTGAATTTACAAACAAAGTCAGGTTATCCAGTGTCGTCAGCTGATCTGTGATATCCGAGCTGATCATAGATGCAGAAGCAAGCACCGTAAGTCTTGCCGTCTTTGTGTCTGTATCCGTTGCATCACTCTTATCGTCTTCATCCTCGCTGTCCGAATCTGAAGAATCCGCAGAAATCGCATTGGTAGAAACGGCTCCCAGGATATACTGTCCCTGTGTCTGGTCATTTTCTGTCACTGCATATCCACTGTCTGATGTCTGCATAAATGGAGTAACCGTCAGATTATCATTATCCGTATCTGTTTTCTCCATACCAGGTGAATTCAGCAGAAGTACCATCTGATTGCTGATGCCGCTTCCCAGGTCACCACTCAGAGAAAGCTGTGGGAAGATTGCATAATAATTTCCCTGGTAGCATCTCTGGGTATCTGCAATATAACCGCTGACTTTTTTCAATCCATAATCCGACATAATTCCGTCCAGATTTGGTGTGTCTGAAGTCGTATCTCCAAGGATCAGATAAACCTTTCCGCCGTCACTCAGATATTTCTCAATAATTGTCTTTTCATCATCTGTAATATCCGATGTCGGTGCATAGAGGAACAACAGGTCACAGTCATCCGGGATTTCCGGATTCATACTCAGGTTGATTTCTTCCGTCTCCAGATTATTCTTAGTAAGCAGATCACTTACCGAACTTGAAAATGTCGATTCTCCGTGACCACTGGTCCGGTAAATCTTGCTTGTTTCCTCGCTGGTTACATAATTGATCGCACTGGTAAGCTGTCCTTCTCCGTCGAAAGAACTTTCACTGGCACTTCCGGTCGTATAATAAGAGTAATAATCGGACTGGATAATATCTGAAAATGAAATCGTTGTAGACTTTCCGGTTGCATCACAGGACACAACGATTACATTCCCATCGGTATTATATTTCTGAAGAACGGACGGATGCAGTACGCTGTCCACCCATTCCACTTTTACTTTGCCAGAAAGCGCCGCATATTTTTTCACAAAAGTCTTGATCCTGGTATCCACAGAATCCTGTTCTGCGATCACTTTCAAATCTACTTTTTTATCCAGCTTCTTCAGCATTTTTGTGGACACGCTGCTGATATCGTACAGATTGTTGCTGCTGATATCAATATTTCTTACTTTTTCCGGAAGCTGTCCTGCCACCAGATTGATCACGATCGCGATTGCAATCACGATCACTGCAAGCCCTACGCTGTAAGTTCCGTTCCGGGAAGACTTGCTGCTGAACATTTTTTTGATTTTTTCCATGTCTTCTCCCTCCTAACTCCAACGTCTTTTCTGAATGGACTGCATGGTCAGGAAGATAAATACACCTGCCACACTCAGATACAGGATCAGCCCACTCACATCGAAAAGCTTGTTATATGCTACGTTGTCAAATACATCTGCAAGATACAGCTTCTTCATGATGTTGACCAAAATATTTTCAAATAATGAAGATTTTACAAAGCTTACGATCACAACCGCAACAACTCCGATCGCTTCGATAATTCCTGCGATCATCCAGTTTCCCGTCATCCGGTAAATGATCAGCGCCGCAATGGTAACGAATACCACAATACCGATCATGCCGCTTGTAGCTGATGTCGGGAGGAAATCGATCAGTCCTCCCCAGAGATAGATCAGAAGCAAAACGCCAAAGGTTGTTACTGCCGCAATGATCTGACTTTCTGTGAGTGACGAAAGAAACATTCCGATTGCCAGATACACGCATCCGAGCAGGAAGAACATCAGGATCGACAGATAATCCACCTTCAGATACGCCGTTCCAAAGCTCTTAATGATAATCGGGAAAATGCAAAAAATCAGGCACGGTACCGCAAATACCGTCACCATCGCAAGGTATTTTCCCATCACGATATCAAATAATTTTACCGGTGCGGCAAGCAGAAGCTGGTCTGTCTTGTTCTTCCGTTCCTCCGCAAAGGAACGCATGGTAAACATCGGGATAATGATGATCAACACGTAGTTGATATTCATCAGAACATATGAAAAATAGGGATATCCCGAATTTAAGTTGTACGCCATAAAATAGATTCCCGTGAAGATCACAAGGAATGCGATCAGGACATAGCCTGTCATTGATTGAAAATAGGATTTTAATTCTCGTTTATAAATTGCTGTCATTTTCGAGATCCTCCTTTTCATCCTCACTTGTCGGAACGGCATTTTCTTCCGGCTCTTCATCCATCTCAGTCAGCTCGTTCTCTTCTGCCTCTTCCTGCGCATTTTTCTTGCGCCGCTTTACCATCCGGCCTTTCTTTTCGCCGTCCTTCATCGCTTTTGCTGCTGCAGGTGTGCTTCCCTGCGTCAGCTCCAGGAAGACATCCTCCAACGTCGTGCGGCTGTGATACAACATAAGTAACGGGCAGCCCTCCTGTGCAAATGCCATAAATACTGTTTCCCTGATATCTTTTCCATCCTTCGGGAACAGACTCGCTTTTACCGTTCCTTCTTCTTTTCCGTGTTCCACGGATGCCTTCTGCACATTACCGATTGTGCCGATGACTTTCCGTACCGTATCTTCATTTCCCTTTGCCAGGATTTCCACAGTCTGCTGATTCGTCAGAAGCTTTTCCAGATTCTCCGGTGTATCACTTGCCACCAGTTTCCCTTTGGAAATAATCATAATATAATCACAGACTTCCTGGATCTCTGCCAGAATGTGCGAGCTCAGGATCACGGTATGCTCTTTTGCCAGCTCGCGGATCAGTTCACGGATTTCAATAATCTGCTTCGGATCCAGTCCGACCGTCGGTTCATCCAGAATGATGATCTCCGGGAATCCAAGGATTGCCTGCGCAAGTCCGACTCTCTGCTTATAACCTTTGGACAGGTTCTTGATCAGCCGGTCCTGTACATCCATGATCTTCACCATCAGCATGACCTTCTCAATCTGCTCTTGCCGTTCCGGTTTTGGGATCTTCTTCAATTCCGCTACGAACCTCAGGTATTCATTCACCTTCATATCCGTGTAAAGCGGTGGCATCTCAGGCAGATAACCAATACATTTTTTTGCTGCCTCCGGTTCCTCCAGTATATTGTGCCCGTTGATCAGCACTTCACCTTCTGTGGCGCCAAGATAGCCGGTCATAATATTCATCGTTGTGGACTTTCCGGCACCGTTCGGTCCTAAAAATCCATAGATCTGCCCGGTATCTACAGTAAAATTCAAATGATCTACAGCCAGATGTGAGCCGTATTTCTTTACAAGATTTTTTACCTCAATCAATGTTGTTCCTCCTGACTACAAAATTTCATGCTTTTCAATTATACGGATGATTTGTGAAACTTCTGGGGGCAATCTGTGTTCATTCTGTGTTTTTTCTGTAAAACTGTGAACTGCAAAAGTGTACCACCTGCCCGATAATAATAGAAATACCGATATCTGGAATCAGCTTTCCCACATATCGGTATTTTATATTTTTAAATCACTTTTTTACCCGAAAAAGACTTTTTTATATACTGGGCAGATTTCACTTAACTTGCGATTATCCACACCAGTCAGGCAAGGAATTCTTCCAGAATTTCCCGGATTCTTGCCTCTTTTGTCGGCTCCAGCTTTTCGCCGGTATCTTCCTGCTTAAATCTGGAACCGGCTGTATCTTCCATCCGTGCTCCCGGCTGCTGCGTCCGCATTTCATCAGCCTGATTTGCATTCGCCTGTCCCACTTTTGCTACTGTCTGCACGGTCTGCTGCATTTGTCCATCTTCTGTATACCGTTTTTCGTTCGCAGAAACCGCATTTACCGTAGCTGCGCTTGCTGGCACGGTTTCTTCTGAAAATGGTCTTTGCACCTGACCAGAATGCGCCGCTTCATTTTCCTCTGCATCCATTTTCTCCGGAATCTCATCCGCTCTCTGAACCGTAACCTGGATTTCTTTCTGATTGGTCTTCTCATAGCGATGAGCATATGTATTTTCCAGAAAATCTACTATATAGGTTTTCGCTGCCTCCAGCTGATAGGCATCATCCGCAAGCATCCGGAGTAAAAAGAGCGCCAAAGCTCCCATACCGCCCAAAATACCATATCTGTAAAGTCCCTGTTCCCTCTCCCCCGCTGCATAAGCAAGCGCTGTTCCTGTGGCTCCAAAGATAAGGCAGAGCCAGATGCTCCCCTTCGCCCACTGCCTCCAGGTATGCAGCCTCACGCCAAGCACCCGGTATTCATACAAATATTTCTCTACAAATGCACCAACATTCTGTACTTTATCACTCACCATACACCCATGCTCAAATTTTGCCCTTACAAGCCGCATCAGCGGATCATTGCTTTTGCTCATGTTACTTGCTGCTCTTACCAGCTTTTTCAGTGAAATCCCGGTAATCAGTCTTGCAATCGCGCCGATCCCGATCATCACTCCCGTCAGAAAAAATACCGTTTCTCTTACCACGAACATTTCCAACATAAAAAGAATCCTCCTTCTTAGATTTACCGTCATTATACCGTAAACCTCCGAATTTGGATTCCCTAATCGTTCGCCACAATCCGACATCCTGTCTGGAAAATGACGCTGCTTTTCTGTTTTACTTTGCTGTCTTACGCATTACATTCTTTCTACAAGACCTTTGACAAGCCCTACATAATGGGTGATTGCCATCTTCACAAACTCCGGATAATCCATCGTTGCACTGTTGTCAGCTTTGTCCGAAATTGCACGAATAATGACATACGAAACTTTATTCAGATATGCGGTCTGCGCCATTGCTGCGCCTTCCATCTCCGCACACTTTCCATCAAATGTCTTTACCAGATATTCCTTCTTTTCCTTGCCGGAAATAAACTGATCTCCGCTGAGCACTCTTCCGGTAAATGTCTGAATGTCCGGATTCACTTCTTTGTTTACTTCCACTGCCAGCTTCACAAGCTTCTCATCTGCCGGGAAAGAAAAGGTATCCATTCTCGGAATCTGTCCTACCGGATCGCCAAGCATACTTACATCCATGTCGTGCTGAACTGCATCTGTAGAAATCACGATATCTCCGATATTGATATCTGCATCCAGAGAACCTGCCACACCTGTATTGATCAGCGTATCCACACCAAAACAGTCAATCAGAATCTGTGCGCAGATTCCCATGTTGACTTTTCCGATACCACTTCTTACAACTACAACTTCCTTGCCACTCATAATACCTTTGACAAAAGTCATTCCGGCACGTTCCATCGTATCCTGAACTTCCATCGATTCCTTTAAGATTGCAACCTCTTCATCCATTGCTCCGATAATTCCTATCATTTGAAAATCCTCCGTTTTTCCTACATATTGTTTTTATCTATATCTATAGATTTCCCTTCAAAATTACAATAGCTATTATATCAGATTTCTTATAATATGCACTAGCATTTTCTTATAAGGCTGTGTTATAATCATTGAAGCAATTTTATAAGGCACAATAATAGTATAAATATAAAGGAGGACTATACTCATGGAATTTACACCACACGGCGTCTGTTCTAAGAATATTCACTTAGAAGTAGATGAAGCTGGACGTATTCATAATGTTGAGTTCACAGGCGGATGTAACGGTAACTTACAGGGCATCGGACGCCTCGTTGAAGGAATGGATATTCACGAAGCAATTTCACGTATCGAAGGTATCAAATGCGGATACAAAGCAACATCCTGCCCGGATCAGCTTTCACTTGCTTTAAAAGAATATTTAAGCAATAACCAGTAATCAAATAATTTTTTCGCAATTTTGCGTCAAAACAAGCAGGTCAGGAATTATCCCGACCTGCTTGTTTTGGTCTAATTCAGTTTAACATTAGTTAGACTTCTTGCTTGCTCTGATGTTCCATACTCACATACTTCGCGACCGGGTTGTATTATTTGGTCATATGCTTTCTGTCCAATCAGAAAATACGTTTATTAGTTGTGGTCTTTACAGTTCTGTTCGCCCTCATGTCAGTCTGCAAGACCGGAGATGTTGAACTTTATCAACCTGCAATTCAGACAGGTGTTAAAAGGAATCTTCCCATCTCCCTCCCTCATATTGTTCCCTTGTCCTTACTTTCGCTAACTGCCGCACCGGTTGATAGTCGTATGAATATTTTATAAAAAATATTTTTGGTTTGGTGGTGCGGGGTGGGTTAGAGTGGGTAAGGGGTTGGGATGTTTGGTTTGTGATTTTTAGATGTAAATGCCGTCTGTGTACGAATCACTTACGTCTGAGTTTGCGTAATGGGTACAATATACTCGGTAATAGTATCCCGTTGGTACAGATAATGTCTTACTTGAACTCACATAAACAGAATTATAATTTGTTTCTGTCCACGAAGTATAATAAGCCCATTTACCATTCAGTAATCTTTCCACTGTTACATTTACGGTAATCTTAGATACAGTTTTTTGTCCAACAGTATTACCACCTGCACCAATCTTTCCGGTACCAGCTCTTACAATATTTGAAGATCCGCTTTTCAGATAAATGCCTCTACTCATTGAACCAACTGTTACTTCCGATGAATCATCATTTGTCAAATATGATCCATCCACGCATTCCTGTCCATCCGCCGCCTGAACATTTTGCTGTGCGCCAATAAGCAATGTACAAACCATAATCATTGCTACAATCAGCGATAAAATTCTGTTTTTTTTCACCTTTCGCCTCCTCTCTACACTATATTAACAATTGAGAGAGAAAAATCTCACGCCATATTTAAGAAAAATACAAATTTTTTAAAAATTCCTTAAATTCTTTTTCACTCATAGTTGCATTTATCGTATAAAACACGTCATTGTACACAAACTGAGCTACATATTCTTCTTTTCCAGCATCTAATTCGTACTGAATAATATCTATGGTATTTCCATCGACTACTATTTGTTCTTTTTTTGTTTTTTCATCCTCTACATCATATGCATAAGATTTATTTTCACTCTGAATTTCCATTTGATATTGAATAAGTGTTTTATTATTCTCATAAATTAAACAAACTCTTTTCAATACCTCGTCTATATCGCTTTGAATCAAAACCATGTCATCTGTTTTTTTCAAAAATCGAACAGCATCCACTCCAAATTTATTTTTGATCTCTTCATATACTTTTGCTTCATCATGATCATCCGTTTTATTCTTATCACCATCCTCCCTTTCCGTATTAACCTTAACCATTTCTCTATCACCAATAATATCATTCAACACCCTGCCAAAGAACGGCGTCCCACCAATACTCACCATACTCCACATCATAGCAAGCACAGCCACGATCGCCACAATTCCATATGCCTTCCAGTGCCGTTTTCTCTTCTTAACTTTCTTCTTCCCGGCTTCCTTCCCGGTCTCTCCGTTCGTACCGTCGTCACTTGCTTTATTATCTGTTTCATGCTTCCCATGCTCAATTGGCACAACATTATCTATATAACTGTCACTCTCCACATCTTTCTTAAGATGATCCTTCGTATCCTCCCCTCCGCGAAGTGCCTGAACCTCTCGTCCGAGACGGATTGCCTCCTTGTCGGCATCTGACAGTTTTTCATATGCTTTCTGCTGTTCTTCATATTCTTGGATTTTACTCCACATCTTTTCATCCAGGTCTTCTGGAAAGGAAATGTCCTGCAGTGATTCGTCCGAGTCCATTTCTTCCATGATTTCCCCGGCTTCTTTTTCCAGTTCAGCTTTTAAAAGCTTATCCAGATTATCTTCTTGTTTTTCCATTTTAAACCTCATTCTTTTGGATTTCTTTTCCCTTTAACTTGACCTTTTTCCTTCACCTGTTTAATATTATGATATCAGGGCAGTCTCTCTGCCTGTATCAACTGCGAATCTTAATTCGCACCATCAATGGGAGGATTTTTATTATGAAACGCATCATTCTGACCGGCGGAGGTACTGCCGGACATGTTACACCTAATATTGCACTGCTTCCCCGTCTTCGGGAACTGCAGTATGACATACATTACATCGGCTCATACAACGGTATGGAAAAGCAGCTGGTTGAACAGCAGGGGATTCCATATCATGGTATCTCTTCCGGTAAGCTCCGCCGGTATTTCAGCCTTCAGAACTTTACGGATCCGTTCCGCGTCCTGAAAGGCTTCAGTGAAGCCAACCGTCTGATCAAGCAGTTAAAACCGGATGTAATTTTTTCAAAAGGTGGATTTGTAAGTGTTCCTGTTGTTATTGCCGGAAAGAAAAACCATGTTCCTGTTATCATTCACGAATCGGATATGACTCCGGGACTGGCTAATAAGCTTTCCATTCCTTCAGCTGCAAAAGTATGCTGTAACTTCCCGGAAACTTTAAGTTCCCTTCCTCAAGATAAAGCTGTCCTTACCGGATCCCCTATCCGTCAGGAGCTTTTCACCGGAGATAAAGAAAAAGCCCACGCTTTCTGTGGTTTCAAGGAAGTAAAACCAGTTATCCTGATCGTCGGAGGAAGTCTTGGCGCAGTCGCAGTCAATAATGCAGTACGCAAGATTCTTCCTGAACTGTTAAAAGATTTCCAAGTTGTTCATCTCTGTGGTAAAGGCAAGCTCGATGAAAAGCTCACCGGTCTGAATGGCTATGTTCAATTTGAATATATTCAGGATGAACTGAAAGATCTCTTCGCCCTTGCCGATGTTGTAATCTCAAGAGCAGGTGCAAATGCAATCTGCGAATTGCTTGCTCTTCGCAAACCAAATCTTCTGATTCCACTTTCAGCTAACGCAAGCCGTGGTGACCAGATTCTGAATGCCCGTTCTTTTGAACGTCAGGGATTCAGTATGGTTATGGAAGAAGAAGAGCTTACAGATGAAAAGCTTCTCGCAGCTGTCCACAAGCTTTATGATTCCCGTGAAGACTTCATAAATGCAATGAATCAGTCTTCTCAGCAGGATCCGATCAAGACAATTATCGGTCTGATCGAAGATGCTGCTTCCAAATAATTTTTTAACAACAGTTATTTACATTGTTCAAAAACAGGTGCCGGAACGACACCTGTTTTCTTTACATATCCATCGGTGCTATTTTGTGTAATCATCAGAATTGTAATGTATCTTTACCCATTTTCTTGCTCTGTACAGTACACCCGTCAGTGCTTGGATACTGATCCCCATAGATTCAGCCACATCTTTTTGTTTTCTCTCCAGACAGTAAACCATGGTAATTGCTTCGTACCAGTTTTCATTTTCTTCGTACAATGCATCCAGAATCGTCCATCCATAACCCACTTTTTCTTTTTGTAAAATTTTGTGGAATACATGCTCCTCTGCACTTTCCGCATATTCCTTCGAGTACAGATCCGAAAACAGCTCAATATCTGCCTTCGGACATTCTCTTGCCCGCTTCTTCATATAATTGATAGCTGTATTTTTCGTTGTTGTTACCAGCCATGCTGCCATGTATTCTTCATCCACTGTATCAAAGTGTGTATATAGTTTTAGAAAAACCTCCTGGAATATCTCTTCCGCTGACTCTTTGTGACTGCCAGAATAATCCATTGCTATCCGATAAACGTTGAACTTATTTTTATAGTACACGTTCTCGAATTCCTTTTTATTCTTATTCTGAAAACTCACTCTAGTACCTCACTATTTTATTTTTCTTTCAGTTTTTCCAGGATTTCATCCCGATCTTCATCTGTAAGTTTACCCGGTTTCCAGCCGAATCCGCTCTTGTCATTTTTATATCTCGGAATCAGATGCATATGGAAATGGAATACGGTCTGACCGGCCACTTCCCCGTTATTCTGTACGATATTATATCCGTCACATCCAAGTACATCTTTTAATCTTGTTGTGATCTTCTTTGCAAGCTTAAATGCTTTTCCTGCCAGTTCTTCATCAATAGAATAAATATCTGCCGCATGTTCTTTTGGCAGGATCAGTGCATGTCCCTTTGTCGCCGGTCCAAGATCCAGAATTACTCTGAAATCATCATCCTCATATATGGTTGCAGATGGAATTTCTCCATTTGCGATTTTACAAAAAATACAGTTCTCATCCCTCATGTTTTTTCCTTCTTTCTACATTTTCTTCGATTAATCTCGAATTTGTTTACGAACCAGACTTTCAATGATAAACTACAACTACTTTATATCATGGAAAGGATGGTCGTTACCATGCCATTTACTGCAAATGATTATGAAAAGTTACATCAGCTTATGAATTCCAGTCCGGAAATTCGTGAATTACTTCAGAAACTCCTAGATTCACAGCAATATACAATCAGCAAGATCAGTCATGAAGTTCGCAATCCACTGACACTGATCTACAGTACCTTTCAGCTCATAGAGTCCAGTCACCCTGAAACCAGAGATTTCAGCCACTGGTCAGAGCTTCGCGAAGACATCGAATACACAATCTCTCTGCTGCAGGAGCTGTCTGCCTATAATAACAGTGAACATCTGCATCTGAGCACGTTTTCTGCACAGGACTTTTTGGGACAAATCTGCCTGTCCTTTGCCGCCTCCTGCGTAGATACCGACATTGGATTCTCTTCTCTGATAGCCCCTGATCTTCCATCTCTGACGGCCGACAGATTAAAGCTGCATGAAGCGATTCTCAACCTTTTAAGAAACGCCCGTGAAGCCATTTCGTCTGCCGGTTCAATCCGTCTGGAAGCAGTCCTCAAAAATCAAATGCTTCAGATTACCATATCTGATACCGGATGTGGAATCTCACCGGAATATCTCGACACGATTTTTGATCCTTTTGTCACTTACAAACCAGACGGCACCGGTCTTGGTCTTGCCATTGTTCAAAGGACTGTTACCGCTCACGGTGGAACTGTAAATGTCACTTCACAGCCAGGAAAAGGTACTTCTTTTTCGCTTTCATTACCTGTTACATAATCATATTTTATTATAGGAAACGCTTAATTGTTTTACAAGTACTTCTTTCCATAAACTGGAAAATACAGAGGGGAAAACTTCTTTTTAAATGTATGCCTTATTCTTTCGGTGAATCCTCCAATACATCATCCCACTGGGATTCTCTCTTTTTTCTTCTTTTTTGCAGGCGCTGGCTCAGGAACCCCCAGACACTCTGGCTGTCTTTCACAACCTGCCCTTTCATCTCCTGTTCCGCGATCCAGTCATCCAGAATCAGCTCCTCCTGCAGGTCATACCCCTCTTTTTTCTCCGGTTGTACACTTTCCATTTCATTCTCCTTTCTTTCCAGAATCTGCTCCAATGCATATTCAATATTATAATTTTCTTCCATTGATGCCCTGTGTAATTCATATGCCAGATATACCGCTTCTTTTTGTTCATAATCTGTCTCTCTGACAAAATATTCGGTAAGCTCATGGAACTTCTCCAGAATATTCCCTTCCTCTCCCGGACAATAGCAAAAATAATAGTTTTCATCCGACATATAGATATGCCCCGGATCCAGGCTCAGACAATTTACATCCAACAGATAGTTTTTCACTGCATAAAGCACCTGGATAAACTGTCTCATAAAATTTTCCAACTCTGCAAACTGCCAATGTTCTTTTTCGCCCTTTGCCTGCATGGATGTCTTCCCACTGATCTCATAACGATACTGGCTTTTATCATCTTTTCCATGACCTCTTACTGCCAGCAGTCCGGGAATCGCATTTTCTGCCAGCATCCTCATCTGATAGTCTTCCTGATATACCATATCTGTTTCCAGAATCATCCAGGCATGATGTAAGTCTCTTTCATATTCCTCTCTCATTCCTGCCAGTTCCTTTCTACCATCTCCTGCAGAGAATTTTTCCTGCGTATTTTTTCTTCCGGCAAAGTAAGTGCCGCACTCCGTTTTACTGACATCCGCATTCTTCGTTTTTTTGCGCCTGCAGTCACTTCAAATTCATCTTTGACTATAGCCGTCTCTACTGATGCCGTGTCAAAAAATATCAGTTTATTTTCAATTCTTTTTTGAAAATACTGCTCCATTTTTCCATCCTCAATCTTCTTCTGCCAGCGCCATTCTTCACTTCCAACTACCGCAGTTTCATAAGCTGCTCCGCCGATAATGTTTTTATCATGATAATAAAACAGTGTAAAAATGACTGCCATCCAGCAAAGCAAGACCACCGGCATCAGATACGCCATTTCAACCACTGTGCTGCCTTTCACCTTTACCATATGAATGTCCCCAGATATCCGATCAGTAGAAATGGATAAAATGACATCCTGGTAGTCCGTTTACATTTTCCGCTCCAGAGTCCTGCTCCCGCTGCCATCGCTGCCACAAGAAAGGCAAGCATCAACATTCCAAGCAAATTCCAGATTCCAAGGAATATTCCCAGATTTAGTATCATCCAGCTGTCACCATATCCGATTCCCTCCTGTGACCATTTTGATATCAGCAAAAACAGGATTCCACATCCCATTCCTGCCACCCATATGCTCCAGTGCATTCGACCGAATAGAGCACGGTAGAGAATTGCTGCGCAACTTCCCGCCAGCAGATATTCCGTCGATATTTTCTGATATCGCATATCCTGTACTGCCCCAAAGCCTAAAAAAAATAATCCTGCTAATTTTGCTATTTTCCACCACATTTTGAACATGCTCCTTTTCCTTTTACTTCTGATAACGGCACAGAATAAACGCTCCGTTTAAGTCCACTGCATGCAGATGAAGTATGGTAACGGTCACCATAATCTGTAATATAATAAAAACCGCCATTCCCCTGCTGCCATCCGCACCGCTCACACAAATGATAAATTCCACCACTGCTGTTCCTGATTCCATCCAGTTCTTCTTTTGTAACAGTATGAACAGATGGTTCCAGATAAGTACAGTGAATATTTCGATGATAGACAATTCCTGTTGCTGTTACATACACAATCTCCTCCGTACTGTTCCACGGAATATTAAACTTTACATATCCGTTCCAACCTTTCATTCTCATTCTTTCCCTGTAATGCAAAGTTGGAATATGAAATACCGGAACCGGCAGTTTAACCTCATATTCTGCCGACAGTTCCATAATCCCCGTTCCCGGGATTGCAATCGATTTCTCACAGTGAACTCCTCCACTCCCTCCAACAACCATACTTCGATCCAGCCGTTCTTTTCCAACTGCATTGATCAGATCTGCATTCAGGTTTACCGGATTTAATATCGGAATCTCTGCATAACTCTCCGCTGCCTGCTTTCCTGCACTCTGTAGTCCACATCTTACAGCGGACTGAATACTCCTGAGTTCCAGCATCCAGATCAGGCTTACAGTCGCATATAAAAAAAGTGGAACGCAAAGCACAGCTTCTACTGTTACAGAGGCAGATACAGATGCCTTTTCTCTGACACAAGATATGGCGATCAAGTTATGTAGAAAATCAAATCCTTCCTCCTCTCTGACAGTAAAAAGTTCATTGTTGATCCAGTTTGTAATTCCCGTGAAATATTCGATGAAAAAGAGATTTATTTTAAGAAAAGACACCTGTATCCACCTCCTAACATTCTTTTTATTGATATTGATATAAAATATGATACTGATACCAGATTCCTCTTCTCAGATGACTAGTCATATCAAAATCTGCGCCCGTCACACATGCATCTGCCTGAAAAAAAGTTTTTCCCATCCCGGTTCTAAGATTCATCTCAACCAGATCCAGTGCCCTCATAACCAGTTCTTCTTTTGCTTTCAAAGCCAGCATCATTTGCAGATACTGCTCATAAGAATTCCCATTCTCGGTATCAGATCCTTCCGGAATACTTCTGTTTTTTGCCAGAGCAATCAGACCGTCCAGCGTCAGATTCCATGTATCCTTACTCTTTACAGCCGGAACCTTCTTCCCTGCCAGAAGCGTCTTAACATCCGTAAGGCTTTCTCCATAAGCCCATGCAAGAAGCAGCGCATGCTTGATCACAGGTCCGATCTCCGGTGAAAGAAACACCGCACTCAGTGTCGTTGCAAGGGTATCCACCTCCATTTGCATGTCCTTATCGGTCAGCAAATATCCATAATTCACTGCAAATCGAAGGATTCGGATTCTCCCGATCACATATTCCAGATTGTCCTTGTCGCTCGCCTTTCCTCCTAACAAATACTCCATCTCATAATCCAGTACCGTATTCTTTTTCTTATTTGCAGCATTGCCAAACTTATCTATAAGGTACAGATTGAAAAAAATGGTATCTCCGGCTCCATTATCTTTTTCCTTCATGGTTCCGTATCCCTGCCTGAGCTTTCGGTTCGATACAGTCTCTTCTGACTTTACAGCTTTCGATGACAGCGTAAATCCTTCCGGGCTGACCAGATTTAACAGTGCTTGCGCCTGTATATCCACAATATCCGCCAATGGATTATTTTCTGCAGGAAGTTCTTCTTTTTCACTTTCCAGCATCTGGTCAAGTTCTTTACTCGTCTCTATATTCTCTTTCCCATATTCATTTGCTTTCAGTTCCTGCTCCTTCCATTCGGATACCTTTCCCGTCAGATTCTCTATCGCCGCAGCTCCTGTCTTCATTTTCTCGTATTCAACCGCCTGCCGCAGAAATTCTTTCCCATTCTGGTCTGTCAGATAACGGATTGCCGCAATCTCTGTTTCTATATTTTCTGCCCCGTAAAAGGACAGTCGGTTTAAAATATTTTCTTCAGACATTGTTCCGGATTCATAACTGCCTTCTATTGCAAAAATACCATATCGCTCCAGAAGATCTTTCTGATATTCTGCAAACACAGATTCCACTGCCCTGCCTGCGTCTGCTCTTCTCTCATTCTTTGCCAGCTGGATCGAGGCACTTTCCAGCAAAGCCCCAACCAGAGTAAGAAGCAGAAGAAAGACCAGGCTTAGAAACACAGTAATCTCTCCCTTTACCATTTTTTTCATCTCTGTACACACTCATTTCTGAAATAAAATTTTTATTTTAGATTCCTGAACTTTCATTCGTTATTTTTTCAAATATTTTAGTTACAAGTTCATTAAGCTGTTTCTTAAAAATGATAACCAGACCGATAATGACGACCAGTACAAGGATCAATTCTACCGTTGATATCCCGTCTTTTTCCGTCAGAATCTTCTGAATTCTGATCCATCCCGTCCACAGCTTCTTTTTTACCGCCTTCATTCTCTCACCTCCTACATCTGGATCGACAAAAATGCCGGTACAACTACGATCGTAATCACGATGATCAGCATCAAAAGCATTGGGATCAAAAGTCTGGTTCCTGCCTCTTCTCCCAGCTGTCTCGCCCTGCTCTTTCTGTCCTCCAGTGCCTGTACTGCCTCCATACGAAGCATTTCAGAAATTCCTTTTGCACCCTTTTTCAGATTCTGTGAAAGAAGTGCTCCCATTTTCATATACGGAATCAGATCACATCTTCTTGCAAATCTTTCATAACATTCCATCTCCGGAATCCCACTTTTCATTTCCTGCCAGGTTTTCCAGATTTCTTCATATGCTTCTCTTTTTCTTCCCGTTTTTCCCCTGGTGATCCCATAGTCTTCCGCAATCCTTTTCCACACATTTTTTGCTGTCATTCCGGCACCGGTCAGCATCGTAAACTCTGTGATAATTTCCGGATAATCCAGCATCATCTGCTCTTTTCTCGTCTTCTTCTGATTGTTTTCTTTCTGTATTTCTCTTCCGACAAGCAGAATGCTTATCGCCATTCCGAGCATCAGAATCGGAATCACTTTTGAATCTTTCTCCTCTGTCCAGGCAATTTTTCTTCCGTCCAGACTGGGTGGCAGTGTAAGATATGCTTTCTGCCTCGTAGCACTGTCCTGTGATCTTACCAGTTCCAGAACCCTCTCTTTCGTGGAAAGCGTTTTCTCCTGTCCTGCAAAAATAACAAGATCCATCTCACACGGATATACCTTATCTTCATAATGCAGAACTCCGGTAATATTCATCCCAATCCCCTGATTCTCAGGATCTTCTTCCCGGATTTTTTCCTGATCCAGTCTCCCAAGCGAATCCATTACATCATATCTGCTAAGTTCCCAGGAAACCGAAAACGGAAAATCGTCTAATGCTGTTACCAGATCCAGATCTGTCTTTATATGCGACAGATCCTTATTTTCCCCGGAAATCACTTTTGCAAGCTCTTTCCTCGCTTTCTGAAACTCCTTTTCCAGCCGCTTTTCACTGTAAATCTTCGGTGACACACGAATTTCTATATCCTGCTTTTTTTCTCCTTCAACCTGCATAGAAAGCGCCGCTTCTTTTTGTCCTTCCCCGTACCCGTTCCGCTTTATCTGCATGGTTTCAGAGTTTTCCGTCCCTGTCTTCTGCACGATTTCCGACAAAAATGCCAGACTTGTCACCGCCAACATCAAAAAAAATATCTGCCTGAGAAGCCTGTCCCATTTTCTGAAAAGTGATTTCTTCTTGAAATACATCCATGCACAAGCTCCGAGAAAGAAATACATTCCGATACAAAACCACATTTCTATACCTCGATTTCCACAATCTTGCATCCAAGTCTCCAGGCAGCAATGTAAGCTCCAAGACAAATACTCATAAAAGCCGCTCCTGGCAGATTCCCGTATAACCCCGCCATAAATTCCGGAAAGCTCAGACGCATATAACCAATAATTCCCAAAGGGATCACTGACATGATCTGAAATTCCATTTTTTTCGCTGCAATTACGGTATCGATTTCTCTTTTTACTTCCGCTTTATCACCAAGTTGTCTAACCGCATTTTTAATGATCAGAATACTGTCGCCTCCGCTCCTCTTTGCCAGGGAAAATACAGTGACAAATGTATCCACCTCCGGAAGTGCTACCCTTGCAGCAAAATCCTTCCAGGCAGCTTCCGCGGTTACGTTCAGATTCAGCTGCCTTACCATATACGTAAATTCCCGTACAATAAGTGTATGCCTGTCATACATGATCTGCAGGTCTCTCTGTACCTCTTTGATCGCGTTCTCCATAGAGTATCCCACATTCAGCTGCGCTTCCAGTGATTGAAGAGCATCCTGGAACTGTCTTTCAAAACGTCTCTTCCCTTTTTCCTCCGCCTGACGGATCATCCTTTCGTAATACTTCATTCCCAGAGGAAAAAGCACTGCCATCATCCATAGTCTTGAATAGAACAGCATGGCGATCAGAAACACCAGAAGAATGCTTTCCGTTATCGCCAGGGCATACTCCTTCCGGCTGATACCCTGCCGCCATAAGTTTTTCCGTCCGTGTAAGTGTGGACCTTTTCACCCACTCCCCCTGGATTTTTCCATCCTTACTTCCCGTCTCCTGAAAGGAAAATAACGGTTGAAGCCTGATTT
>OLSI01000411.1_pt1 | contig 36485 bp, 38 predicted proteins | sample 1672661 | NCBI WGS metagenome assembly OLSI01 (sample SAMEA3136711, study PRJEB25190) | human gut metagenome | biome: human gut; feature: human-associated habitat; material: faeces | place: Austria | collected 2013 | reverse complement strand
GGGAAAACTGCCTATTGTTGCCATGACTGCCAATGCTTTTGCAGAAGATGTACAGCTGGCCAAAAATACAGGCATGAATGGACATATCGCAAAACCGCTGGATATGAATAAGCTGAATGATGTTCTGGAAAGCTGGCTGTAATTGCTTCCCACTGTTTTTGCTCAGGTGTTTAGAGCATTATAAATCTCAACTTTGGTGGCAGGCTGTATATTGCAGTTCACAGCGGACGCAGTTTTATTGATCTTGGCAAGGAGTGTGAAAATCCGGCACAGCTGCGCCAGCGTTTTACCTGCGAACTGAAATAGTTTAGGAATAGGATTGATGCATTTTGCGATTTGCTACACGTCAATACCGTCTCTGGATAGAACACCCTGAGTATAATAGTGCTTGACTTCACGCATTTCCGTAACCAAATCTGCGTAATCAATAAGCTCCTGCGGTGCATATCTTCCAGTGAGGACGACTTCTACTTTCGGGTTTCGACTTTGCAAAATTTTAATTACGTCTTCACTGGAAAATAATTTGAAATATAGGGCGATTGTAATCTCATCTAAAATCACCACATCAAACTTGCCGGATTCCAAAATTTTTCCGCATTTTTGTAAAGCTGCAGTTGCGACTTCTCTATCATGTTCATTAGGTTTTCGGTCAATGAAACAGCCAGCCCCAAGCTGTTCGATTTTGATGCCGTCCATTACAGTTTCTATGCCGGTTTCGTGGTATTTCATGTCTTTGATAAACTGGGCAATATACACTTTCTTTCCGGCAAACAAGGCTCTTAAAGCCAAACCAAACGCCGCTGTACTTTTTCCTTTGCCATTTCCGGTGTATACGTGCACAAATGATTCTTTCATAATGGATACCTCCTATTTTTGCGTATTTGTTAGTTTTATTTTAGCATGAATTAGGGTGTCTGTTAATCTTTTATATTGACAGGGGAGCATTTTTAGTATATGATTAGTACCAATAAAGGGGAGTAACCTACGTTGCAAATAGCGTTTGTGGTGTCGTCAGTACGGTGGAAACATCCGGTGTCACAAAAAAATGATGAGACTTTTATTGCATTTTTTGTTATGCAATAATGGTTTCTTTTTTTATATCGAAACATCAAGGCTGCGATTCAATTCCTCTTATCAGGTAACTTTGGAGCAATTTTAGCGGTACTTTGTGCATCACTGGCAGGGCTTCCGGTTCCATTTGCACCGGTGCATTTATTGTTTATTACTCTTCTGACGGATAGCCTTCCGGCAATCGCATTAGGAATGGAACCACATAACAGAGAAGTGATGAATGAAAAACCAAGATCCGCAGATGAGTCAATACTGACAAAAGATTTTCTTGGTAAAGTCGGTCTGGAAGGTTTGGTAATTGGTGCGATGACGATGATTGGATTTTTGACAGGCTACCATCAAAATGGTGCGTTACTTGGAAGCACGTATGCGTTTGTCAGCCTTCCGATTATTCAATTTCTTAAATGGGTACGTGTAAAATTAAGAAAAAATGGAGAATAATAATGGATTTAAATAAAATGAATATTAAAAAAATTCGGGAATTGATTGCATTTACTGTACTTCTTGTTGTTGCGTTATGGAAGTTCGATGTAGTAATCCACGTAATAAAAGAGCTGTGGGGAATTGTATTCCCCTTTGCTCTTGGTGGAGCGATTGCATTTGTAATCAATGTACCAATGAGTTTTTTAGAACAGAAAATTTTTGGGAAAGCAGAAGCAGGAAAACAGGCAGGGGGAAAGTTTGCAAGACCAGTCAGTCTGCTGCTTACCATTATATTAGTGCTTAGTGTGATTCTGTTAGTGTTGTTTGGTGTAATTCCGCAACTTACGCGGACAATGGGAAACTTAATGGCAAGTATTGCTGATTTTATTCCGCAGATGCAAGAGTGGATTCGAAAGTTTTCCAATGATAATCAGGAAATTATGAGCCTGGTAAATCAGGTGCAATTTGATTCTGATAAAGCAATTAAGTGGGGAATCAGCGTTCTTGGAAACGGAGCAGGCAATATGATGAATACGACAATGTCAGCAGTAGGTTCCCTTGTTAGTGGATTTGCAACTTTCTTTATTGCCTTTTCTTTTGCCTGTTATATTCTTTTTCAAAAAGAAAAATTACATGTACAGATAAGAAAGATTTTTTTTGCTTTTATTCCGAAACAAAAAGCGACGATGTTTCTTGAGGTTTGTTCCCTGACTTATCGCACATTTGCAAACTTCCTTACCGGACAGTGTGTGGAAGCTGTGATTCTCGGAAGTATGTTTGTCATTACATTAAGTATTTTGAAAATGCCATATGCACTTTTAATTGGAGTCTTAATTGCATTTACTGCATTAATCCCTGTTTTTGGGGCATTTATCGGGTGCGTAATGGGATGTTTTTTGATTTTTATGGTGAGTCCCAAACAGGCAATTTTGTTTATTGTTGTATTTCTTGTTTTACAGCAAATTGAAGGCAATCTGATTTATCCACATGTTGTGGGCGGGTCTGTAGGACTTCCATCAATCTGGGTACTTGCAGCAGTTACAATTGGTGGAAATCTTATGGGAATTGTAGGAATGCTTGTGTTTATTCCTTTGGTATCTGTATTGTATACGATTTTCCGCGAATTTGTATACTCGAGATTGAAAAAGCAACATATAAAATCGGTAACAAAGACAAAAGTAGAGGAATATACCGCAGAAGAAATTGCAAAGATGGAAGGAACCTGTAAAAAACAAGATGATAAAGAGTAGTTTCAAATGCGTATGCCAGAGATACGGAAATAGTGTTTTGATTGCATCCAAATGATTAAAAGTTAGAAAGAGGAATAACAAACAATGGAATATAAAATCGCATTGCTTTTAAAAACACATTATCGTGATTTTTGCGAAGAAGAAATAAAGAAGGCTCCTGATAACATCAAGCTGGATTTTTAAAGAAAACTTTAAAACTATCTAGAGCATCCATTGCGCTTTGTGCTATACTAAAACTTAATCAATATAAAATTCATGAACAAAAGGAGTAAAAAATATTGATCAATCAAGCGGCAAAGAAAATTTTAAAAGCACTTTCTTTTGATGGTGTAGAAGTAGAAATGTTTCGTCATATGGCGGATTTAAAGCGATTGGATCCTATGAAAATCTTTTATAAAAAAGTAGATGAAAAAATATATAATGGAAGCCATGCAGTGCCGGTTCGCATTTTTTTCCCAAATGAAAAAAGCTTTCGGGAGAGTGAAGAAAAAAAAGCGGACAGCCAGGAACGAAAGCTGCTTTTGTTTATACATGGCGGTGGCTGGGTGACAGAGAGTATTGACAATTATGAAAGAATCTGTGCGCGACTTGCAGACGCAACCGGACAGTATGTCGTTTCGGTGGAATATAGATTGGCGCCGGAAGATAAGTTTCCGGCAGGGCTGGAGGATTGCTATGCAGTTGCAAAGGCGTTATATTCCGGTCAGTTTGTATTAAATGTAAAGCCGGAAAACATTACACTGATTGGAGACAGCGCAGGCGGAAACCTTTGCGCTGCATTATCTTTGATGGCAAGAGACCGAAAAGAGTTTATGCCGAGCAGACAAATTTTAATTTATCCTGCTACGTATAACGATTATACCGAAAAGTCGCCATTTGCCTCTGTAAAAGAAAATGGAACGGATTATCTTTTGACAGCAGGAAAAATGCAGGATTATATTGACCTCTATGCGAGAAATGAGGAAGATAAAAAGAACCCATATTTTGCACCATATCTGGCAAAAGATTTAAGTAATCAGCCGGATACATTGATTCTTACCTCAGAATTTGACCCACTTCGGGATGAGGGAGAAGCGTATGGAAAACGCTTAAAAGAAGCGGGTAACCGGGTACAGATTCATCGGATTAAAGATGCCCTTCACGGCTATTTCGCATTGGGAATCAAGCAGCTGCATGTGCAGGAAAGTTTCACCTACATCAATGAATTTTTGAAAGGGGAAGCATCGTGAAGCAAAAAAAAGCACATTGGAGAAAACTGGATAATGCAGCAAAATTATATTCTGCGGCCAGTAATAAAAAAGATACAAGAGTTTTTCGATTTTATTGTGAATTAAAAGAGCAAGTGCAGTCTGAGCTTTTGCAAGAAGCGCTGGATCAGACACTGGAAACTTTTCCGACTTTTCTTATGGTACTTCGAAAAGGTCTGTTTTGGCATTATCTTGAGCCTTGTAATTTACGTCCGGTTGTAAAAGAAGAGTATAAAGAGCCTTGCAGCAGGCTTTATATCAGAGACAAAAAGACCCTGCTGTTTGAAGTGACGTATTATCAAAAACGCATTAATTTTGAAGTGTTTCATGTACTGACCGATGGCACCGGAGCAACTGAATTTTTAAAAGAATTGGTGAAAAATTATCTGTATCTTGCGCATAAAGAAGAGGGACTGGAGCAGGTTTCCCTGCAGCCGGAAGATATGACAGTGCAGGATCAGGAAGATGATAGTTTCCTGAAATATTATTCAAAAGACCAAAAACGACCGAAAAAAAGGAAGTTGCATGCATTTCAGATACGTAGAAAAAAGAAAGATGGAAACCGTCTGCATGTCCATGAATCTATTGTTTCGGTACAGGCAATCTTAAAAAGAAGCAGGGAGCTTGGTGTTTCTATGACCATCTTTTTGACGGCAATCTATATGATGGCTATTCACGAAGAAATGTCGAAGATGCAGAAAAAACGTTCTGTGATATTAATGGTACCGGTAAATTTAAGAAAATTTTTTCCATCGACGTCGATGTTAAATTTCTTTAACTGGATTGAACCGGGATATGATTTTGCAACGCAAGATGGAAGCTTTGAAGCAGTATTGAATCACACGAAAGCCTTTTTTGAAGCTGAGTTGACCAAAGAAAAAATGTCGGCACATATCAGTGAATTACTTGCATTAGAACTACACCCGATTTTGCGGCTCGCACCGCTGGAACTTAAGAATCTCTGTATTCAGGCAGGAGCAAAATTTTCAGAAAAAAATGTAACCGCAATTTTTTCAAATATGAGTGCGGTTAAAATGCCCGAAAGCTATGTGCCTTATATTGAGCGATTTGGTGTGTATACAAACACTCCGAAAATGGAATTATGTCTGTGTTCATTTCAAGATAAATTGTCCTTTGCATTTACCTCCAGATATGATACCGAAAATATTGAACGCAATTTTTATCGCTTATTAAAAGAGCAGGGAATTTCAGCCCAAAAAGTAGAGCCGGTCTTTCCGAAGCCAAAGATGCCAAGTGAGCAGGAGATGAAAGTCTATAAAATTTATAGTTTTTTATGTATTGCACTAGTGGCATTGATGTTGGTGACCGACTTAAATTTCCATCCGAAGATTCGTTGGACACTGTTTACCGCCGGAGGCGTTGCAACAATGTGGATTGCCTCGTCAATTGGCTTCTTTAAACGCTACAATTTATTAAAAAATTTGATGTGGCAGCTGTTAATCGGAACCATCATTAGCTTTATTTGGGATGCATTAACCGGATGGCATAGCTGGTCGGTTGATTTTGTGCTGCCGCTGATGAGTGTAGGAATTTTACTTGCAATGTGTGTAATTGCAAAAGTGCAGAAAAGCCCGGTAAGAGAGTATCTGATCTATGAAATTATGGCTGCCGGATACGGGCTGATTCTTCCGGGCATCCTGCTTTTTTGCAAAGTGGTGAAGCGCCCAACTGTAAGTATGTTTGGTGCATTAGTGTGCTTTTTATTTTTAGTAGGTGTGCTGTTGTTTAAAGGCAGAGAGTTTAAAGAAGAGATGCAAAAAAATTTGCATGTTTAAAAAACAATTTCAAAAATTGTACCACCCGCAGGATTGTCTTTGACAGTAATATTGCCATTATGGACTCTTACAATTTCATACACAAGTGCAAGACCAAGTCCGACACCGCCAAGTGCACGGCTTCGGGATTTATCAATGCGAAAGAACGGTTCAAAGATTTTGTTTTTGAGTGCTTCAGGAATCCCATTTCCGGTATCCGCAACCGAGAAAATGATGTTTTGGTCTTTTTTTGCTACGGTTACGGTAACTTGACCATCCGAGCGATTGTATTTTATCGCATTTTCTACAAGATTATAAACAAGTCGGTAGATTAAGATGTCGCTGCCTATCATAGTAAGGGATTCACAGTTTCCGGTAAGGGTGATGCCTTTCTTCTGGGCAAGCGGCTCTAAATCTGCGAGGACTTCTTCGACGAGTGCATCGAGTGCAATTTCTTCGTCGCGTGCCACGGTCTGCAGTTCACTCATATCCAGAAGGGTTTTTACCATTTTGCTGAGTCGTTCGTTTTGTTCGGTCACCATTTTGAGCGTTTTTTGAGAACACTCATCATTATTCGGATGTTCGGTAGCGTTATACAAATCAAGCTGTACTTGCATGACAGCCAGAGGAGTACGAAGCTCATGCGCGGCATTTGCGGTAAATTGGCGTTGGGTTTCAAAGGACTCAGAGAGTCGTTCAAGCATCTTATTATAGGAAATACTCAGTTGATTGAGTTCTTTGACTTTGTTTTCCTCAATTCGTGAAGCTGCCAGGTTTTGTGCCTGTACTTTTTCGATTTTATCCGAAAATTCACTGAGGGGCTTTAGCGCATGTCCGCTTATAAAAAAGGTAATAACACCGCCCAAAAGCGCCATCAGTGCGGAAAGAATCAGACTTGTTTTCCTATAATCTGCTTTGTTATTGTAAACCTGAATGGAAAAATCATTTGCAAAATCTTGCCATTTTTCATCCGGGATGCTGATATAGATTTCCTCCGAGCCGTCTTTGCTGCCGTCTTCATTTTGAGCATCTACCGTATCTTGCAGAGAATCAATGTAGTAAACTCCGCTTTTATAGATAAATAACGTAAGGAATCCGCAGATTAATGCAATGAATAATGTAGTGATGATTGTAAGTCGCCACTGGATTGATAATTTTTTCATGATTTTTTACTTACTTATTTGCACTGTCTGCATCAATCACGGATTGAATCTGGCTCATAAGCGTATCATAATTATCCGGATCATCGATTCCGCCAAGCATTGGATCGCCTACAATTTTTCCATTTCGATCCACAAGAATCGTGGTAGGAAATGCCATAATCTCGGAAGCGTATTTTCCTGCATTGGAATCATATGCAATAGAAAGGTTACGATAAGTTGCGCCCTGGCTTTCCAGCACTTTTTTTGCGTCTTCAATTGCAGACTCATTGGAATCGAAAGTCTCCGTGTTGATACCTACGACTTCTCCGCCCATGGATTTGATTGCTTCGTTCATTTCATTAAGTTTGGATAATTCTGCAACGCAAGGTTTACAGCCTGTAAACCAGAAATTTAAAACGGTTACGGCATTGTTAGAAAACAGACTTCCATCCACTTTATTTCCGTCGAAGTCTGTTCCGGAAAGATCTTTAAATGGAGTATCCTCATCCGCAGCATCTTCTGTATCCGCAGAGCCGGTTGTTGCCAGTTCCTCTTCCAGCTTGGAAATCTGTTCTTCAATTCCACGAATGGTTTCAATGTCGCTCTCTAATGTCTTGAGTTCATCCTCTGTAAAAGAAGATTTGTTTTCTTCAACGGTTGCGGTAAGGAAATCTGCATAGGCACTATCGGAATCTGCATTTGTCTTGCTCATCATGCCAAATACTTTATCCCATACTTCGCTATGATCCGCAAAAATCTGATTTTCCTGCTGATAGAGATCATCTAATTTTTTAGTGGAAGCATCCGTTGACTCTTTTGTATCGGAGGTAGTACTTTCGTTTTTCTTAGGATTCTTTTCAGTAGTGTCTTTTCCGCTGCATGCAGTCAGTGATAAGGCTGCGCAAAGTGTGAGAATGGTAATAATATTTTTTCTTGTTTTCATGATTAAAATCTCCTTTACAGATAGATAGTTTATTATTTTTGGGTTTTCATAAATTGAAAGCAAATGGCATCTTTGGGACATGCTTTCATGCAGGCGCCACATCTGATACACTCTGGATGATTTGGGCTTTTTAGCACATCCACATCCATTTTACATGCAGTAGTACATTTATGGCAACCAATACATTGATCCTCTTTTACTTTTATGCTAAGCAAGGATACTTTATTAAATAAAGAATAAATTGCACCCAGTGGGCAAATCCATTTACAAAATGGCCGGTAAAATAAAATGCTTAAGACAACCACCGTAATTAAGATAATACTCTTAAATTGAAACAAGCTGCCAAGTGCCGAGCGAATTGCTGCATTTCCAATTGCTAATGGAATGGCACCTTCCAACACGCCTTGCGGACAAAGATATTTACAAAAGAACGGATCGCCCATTCCTATGGAATTTGTCACAAGCATTGGAAGCAGGATGACAAACACGATTAAGATGAAATATTTCAGATATCTTAAGGGCTTAAGCTTTGCGGTAGAAAACTTTTTGCACGGAATTTTATGAAGTAAATCCTGAAACCACCCAAACGGGCACAAGAATCCACAGATAAATCTTCCAAGCAGCACACCCAGCAAAATAAAAAATCCGGTGATGTAATAAGTAAATTTAAATTTTGAGGAACCAATCACTGCCTGCACGGCTCCGATTGGACAGGCTCCGGTAGCTGCCGGACATGAATAACAATTTAGTCCCGGTACACAGACATTTTTGGCAGCACCCTGATAAATTTTTCCCTTAAATAAATTAGGGACATGTATATTTGTAAGCAAGGTGGCGACCGCCTGAATCCAACCACGCAAGCCTGCGATTTTCTTTGATTTGAGTTTTGTTTTCTTATCCAATTCCTACACACTCCAGACATAATTTAATTGCTTTGCTAAGTACAACAGCCGCTTCTCCTCTGGCTACCCCATACGTCACCAGAATAATACCGGCAGCAAGTAAGACAAGTTGTAGTATTTGTTTGCTCTTCAAAAATTGATTGCTCCTTTCTTTTGACCAAATTTGTCTTTGTTGACCTGTCGACATAAGTATTATACAATAGAGGGTGTAAAATTTCTGTTAAGGAAATGGGGAAAATATCGTGAGATTATTAATTGTTGAAGATGAAATAGAATTATGTGATACGGTTGCCAAAACTTTGTATCGTGCCGGCTATGAAGTCGACACCTGCTATGACGGCAGCGAAGCACTGGATTATATATTGGCAGAAAACTATGATTTGATTGTGCTCGACCTGAATCTGCCGGGGATGGATGGAATGGAACTTTTAAAAGAATTACGCAAAAAAAATGAGGAAACAAAGGTTCTGATTTTATCGGCAAGAAGTCAGATCGCAGATAAAGTTGAAGGGCTGGATGCCGGTGCAAACGACTATATGGAAAAGCCATTTCATTTACAAGAATTAGAAGCTCGTATCCGAAGCCTGACTCGTCGTAAATTTGTACAAAAAGATGTGTGCTTAACTTGCGGAGGCATAAAGTTTGATACAAAAAAGCGGGAAGCTTATGCCAAAGGCGAATTCGTGGCGCTGACTCGAAAAGAAAATGGAATCTTAGAATACTTGCTTCTGAATCAAGGCAGACCGGTTAGTCAGGAGGAATTAATTGAACATGTCTGGGATGCGTCTGCGGACAGTTTTAGCGGTTCAATCCGAGTTCATATGTCGTCACTTCGAAAGAAACTAAAAGCAGTGCTTGGATATGATCCGATTGTAAATAAAATCGGTGAAGGCTACAAAGTCGTGGAGGATAAAATAAAAGAATAAAACAGCGGCTCATTATTAAGAGTCGCTGTTTTCAAAGATACGGACAAGCCTGGTGTGTTCATTTTTTTCTTTAAACTCGCGAAGGACTGCCCGAAATGTTGTGTTTCGAAGTTTTCGATTATTTTTAAGAAAGCAGACAAAGGTCCAGAACCATAAAAATGGCCATAAAACAGGGAAACGGGAGGCGTTTGGAAAGCGTACTTTCATTTGCAGATGACCTTCTTTAAAATACGTCAACAGATTCACTTTTTGATAAGAGGTGGATCCGACAATCGCATGATTGACATTCGTGCCCATATCCCCTCCTTCTAAAATCATTGAGAGAAAATGTTCGCAGGCATCCGCATCATAACTAACTTCCGGATCAATACTTTCTGCAAGTCCGAGATAATTCCGGCAACACGATAAAATGATTTCATAAAGATGAAAAATTTTGGATTCTCGGCACCAGGCATGCAGTTTCTCAAAGTCAATTTCTTTATAAAAATGGTTTAGATAGACAGTAAAATCACAGAGCAGCCGGATACCAAAACCACTGTACAGATAGTGTTTTAACATATGGTGAATCAAATAAAATGCAGATTCAGTCGGGGCAAGCACCGTATAGGAATATCCATAGAGTGTCTGTGTCAGTTTAGGTGGATTGGAAAATACTTCCTCCACGATTTGATTGGCTTGTTCATATTGATATAACCCGACAATGCGATAATGCAGTTCCAGTTCAAATTGGCGCCCGGTCTTTGGAAAAGTGTATAAAAAAAGCATATGGTGGTCACTGAGCTCATCTTGTAAGACATATCCGTGAGAAATTAGCAGAGATTTCGCTTTTTCAAAGGCTTCGGAATCATTGATATATAAATCCAAATCTCCTGATTTACGATACTCCGGAACCGGATAATAACTGGCAAGGCTTAGACCTTTTAAGAGATAGCAGGAAATCTGATTTTGTGAAAGTAATGAAACCGTTTTTCTGGTAAAATGTTCCAGTTCATAATAGTTTAGTAAAATCTGTTTCGTCTGTTGTTTCAAGAACAGAAAATAAGGCGTATCACGAAAGTAAGGCAAGAGAAACGGAAGCGTACACTGTTTCTTTGCCAATTCCATTAATTCAGAATATTCTTCTTTTGGAACTACAATCTTGCACTCGGAGTCGGTGCAATTTTTTTTGATAATACTTAAATAGGTATGGTATACTTGTTTCATAAAAATAAACTCCTGAAATAAAAATGTTATAGCATAAATCTAAGAAAAGGAAACCTGATATGAAAAAATCAAATGGATATCTGATGAAGCAACTGGAAGATGAATGGATTCTTCTGCCTGTCGGAGAAAAGACAGAAGCAGTGCATGAAGTCCTTTCACTTAGTGAAACCGCTGGTTTTATCTATGAGCATGCCGAAGAAGCAGAGACCATAGAGCAACTGGCTCTGTTAGTGGCAAAAGAGTATAAAGTAACGCCGGATGAAGTCTACGAAGATGTAGAAGCAGTCGTGCAGCTGTTAAAAGCGAAAGAGATTCTGCTTTAGCTTTCGCAAAAAAGCGCTTAATTTGAAGCAAAACGGGCGGATTGGAAGCAGCCAGAGCCATAAAAAAGAAAGGATTTGATAAAGAATATTGTCAACAGAGATTTCTTTTCCATTATGAATAAAAGCAATCAGCTTTCCCTTGATCTGTTCCGGCTGAATTGGACCTTCAAGCTCAGATTGATTGTCTCCAACCATAAAAAAACCGGCAGGAGTGACAGCATAAATTCGGTGCAGAACAAGAATGCTATGTGCTCTGCGATAGAGCACGACATCATTTCGCTGCAAATATCCAATCGGGACTTGTTGAATCAGCGCTTCATCACGACCGGGAATAAATAAAGGATACATGCTATAGCCCTGAGGCTTGATGCGGATGATAGCACCGTCATTTAGTAATTTTTCGAGATCAATTTTAGGTTCCATAATTTCTCCTGTCTAAATAAGGTACAATTATTTTTGTAATTATAGCATTGACAGTCATAAAGTACAATAAATCTTATTAAAAAATTCTTGACTTTTGGATAATATATGAATATGATAATAAAAAAACAAATCTTAACTTAGTAAATACAGTTTTAAAGGAGGAGACACAAATGAGAGTATACGAAAAGCCGGTAATTACAGTGGACAGTGGAATGGCAGAAGGAATTTATGCAGCAAGTGGAGCAACACAGGGCACATTAAATGTAACTTATCATGGAGTATGGGATAGATGGGGCACAAATGGCGGAAAAGGTTTGGCTATGGCAGACTGGTCCGGAATTGATGGAACCATTACTTTAAACATTAAATTTAATGAGAACGTAGACCAGATTGAGACAGACGATGCATCTGTACAGTGCTCATGGTCTGGAAGTACCGCTACCTTAACTTTTGCAAGTACTGCATCAAATCCACTTACAATTGGAATTCATATAGATCATGGAACCAGCATTGATGATCTTAAGATGGAAAGCTTTACTTATTCTGTAAACTAATAAATTAATAAAAAAACATCTGTCGCTATGTTGTTCACAGCGGCAGATGTTTTTTAAAATTCGGCTATCAGTTTTTGAATTTCCGATTCCGTTAAGCACTCACATTTTTTCTTCTGAATTGCATAAACCCTGGTACAGATATTTAATACCGTTGGTCTATGTGTCGTGACAATACAGGTTCTGGGATAAGTATCCTGCATAATATTTTTTAATACATTTCGCTCAGTGGCAACGTCAAGTGCGGAAGTTGCCTCATCTAAAAGCAGAATCGGGGATTTTCGAAGCAATGCGCGGGCAATTGAAAGTCGCTGCGCCTGGCCTTCTGAAAGTCCACCGCCTCGTTCTTTTATTTCACTTTGAATTCCGTCCGGCAATTTTGCGACAAATTCCCAGGCACAGGCAAGCTTTAACGCTTCTATGATTTCTGCATCGGTCGCTTCCGGTTTTACAATCCGCATATTTTCGGCAATGGTGCCGGAGAACATAGTATTTCCTTGCGGGACATAGGAAAATAATTTTCGAGTGGAAGGAGACAATGAAATTTTTTTACTAAAATTTGCTCCGGAACATACCGAAAGATCTCCGTTTTGTGGTTTAAGCAAAGAGAGCAGCAGGCGAAGCATAGTTGTCTTTCCCTCTCCGGAAGGACCGACTAACGCTATGATTTCATGTGGGTAAGCGTTTAAGTTGGCGTTCAAGAAAACTTTTGTACCGGTATGATAAGCGTAGTTTAATTCTTTTAGTTCAAGTCCGATGCCTTCCGATTTGTGCTGCGCTTCAAACTCGGTTACCAGAGTGTCCTGGCTATGGTCTTCTTGTGGCATCTCTACGATATCCATAAGACGACCGGCAGAGATAGTCAAAGAGATTGCAGAGGGAATTAAGCCAACCAATGAATTTACAGAAGCCGTTAGGGTACTGGAGAGCGATAAAAACATAGTCATCGTTCCATAGCTGATTGCCTGACTCCACACACGATAAATTCCCCAGCCATAGCAACTATAAGACACAATGAATCCAATGACAGACATCAAGATGGAAGTCAGCATGGACATTTTTTGAAAATCCAGGCGCATGGAAATATAATCCTGTTGCAGTGTTTTTAATTTATTGGTATAAAAATGAATCAAGTCAAAGGCCTTAATTGTCTGAATGTTTGAAAAACTTTCCTGATTAAAGCCGTAGAGTTTGGCATTCATCGCAGCACTGCGCTGGTTGTTTTGTTTCATTCGCTTTAATAACGGGCGCGAAAGCAGGGCACTAAATGGAATTCCAATCAAAGCAAACAGTGCAAAAGTTGGGTCATAGTAAAGCACAATGGCCAGTGCACTGAGAAAACGAAAGACGTAAATGATTAGATTTGGAATCCAGTTTAAAATTCCACTTGAAATATTTGAAGCGTCGGCACTCCAGCGGGTTACCAAATCTCCGGTATGATATTTGGTCAAAGCTTCCCAGTCTGTAACGAGCATTTTGGAGAAAATGTCATTCTTAATCTCCGTATCTACTTTTAGATTAATGAAGGTAGATGCGTAGCTGGAAGCCTGAGAAATCAAAATGCTGATGATGGAAAAGCTAATCATTGCAATAAAGGTGCTTACTAATTTTCCGGTTTGATGACCGGTAATAATATCTACCAAATCCTTGGAGATCAGACTGGAGATGAGGGAAACCACGGTTCCGGTAAGCCCAAGTAAAGTATAGATAAGCATAGATTTCCAATAATGTTTTCCGTATTGATAAATCCATAAGGTCTGAAGCCACATTTTTTGTAAAGAACCCTGCTTGAAGTGTTTCCATATAAGAGAAATTTTTTCTTTCATGTCAAATGGTTATCCTCCCAAAGGTTAATTCCTGCTTTTAAGCTTTGTGCAGAAGAAGGCTCTGGCATACATAGAAAAGAAAATACAGGCACATGGGAAACAATTTCTTCAGCAAACATCAAATTCAAAGAAAGCTGTTGTTCTTTCCAGGCTGGAGAAATCATTCGCTGCATCACCCGAAGAATCTGTTCTGATTCATTTAAATCTTCAAAATGATTTTTAGATGGATGCTGTCCGAGAAGCACAATCCCGCCAAGTTCATAATTTTGTGCAGTGAAAATTTCGGAAGTTCCACACCAGGGAATTCCATAAACCATCATCTGCTTTTTTTTGATATCAAAACCTAAAAGATTTAAATCGCCATTTAAATATGGAGTTTGAAAAAGCGTGTTCCAAAAAGCAGTATGTGTAGATTTTCCAACTCCGGAATGACCAGAGAACAGCCATGCTTTTTGATGATACAAAAGAGAGGCAGAATGAATCGCAAATAATCCGTTTTTTTGAGCAAGAAAAAGAAAAAATAAACGGATAGCATGAAATAAATTTTCAGCGGCAGTATCGGAATGTTCCGGTTTGCAATAAATTCGGACGTAACTTCCGTCCTTGGTCATATGCGCTTCATATAAATTTTGCATAGGATGAAAGACGATGATGTAATGATTGGTGTGTTCAAATACGCTCAGTTCCGAGTTTTGAAGCAGTACTTCTCCATAGGCGTGGCTTGCCGGAGGAATTGTAAGCAGTTCAAAGCGCTGGTCAGCTTTGGCATTTGGGAAAGAATCCGGTTCAAAACCAAAAGAGTCAAAATGCGTGAGTGCCGATTGCTCTAAGAGAAGCTGCTTTGGGTCATAAATCTGCAGCTTGAGTCCGGCAATTTCTAAATAAATTGTAGTGAAATTGGAGGTTGGATGGAGATCCTCTACAAGAATTCCGTTTGCCTGAAGTTGCGTAAGAAAGTCACGCACATCGTCACAAAGCATTGGAATTGAATCGGAGTCCAAATGATAAATTCTGGCAATCGCACTTACAAGGTCGTCAAATTCCATGCCTTCATTGTGTTGCAAAAGATTCCAGAGTAAGGTTCCGGTTTCATTTAAAACCATGCCTTTTCGTTGATCTGCGATTTGCTGACCATAAGGAAGTAAATAGCAGGTGTCTTTTATTTTGCGAAGGGTGTATCCGGATTGGCATTGAAACATAAATAAAAGGTGTCCTTTCGTTAAAGTTGGATTAAAAAAATCTACAGATATTATAATCTCAGATGAGAATTGTGTCAAAAAGAAAAAGTTAATAATAAAAGTAAATAAAAATAGCTCCTATCGTGAAATTCAATTCATTTCATGATAAGAGCTATTTTTTATTTCCACTCAATAAAATGATAACTGTCCAGTATTTGAAAATACTTGGCAAGGCGTTCATATAAGGGATTTGCTTTTTCTCCGAATTCCGCCTCTACGTCTTTTCCGAGCTCAATGATTGTTTTTTCTCCATCTAATAAAGACCATACAAAACTTCCAGTTTTATCCAGATGGATGTGTGTGACTTTTGGTTTTTTTAGGATTTTTTGAGCAATTCGATTAAAGGCGCCAGTGTTTTCAATATCGAGTGTGACAATTCCTTTTTCATCGACCGACCAGGAGATTCCCTCCGGTCGGCTTGGTTTTCGTTCCAGATAGTTTTCTGAAACACCGGTTTTATTTTTCTTCATCATTTACTTTCTTTTTTTCCAGATGGAAAATTTCAATAAACTTAAGATAATCAGTGCAAATACAACTAAACTTCCGATATTTGCAGCCGGTGTAGAAAGGTTTAATTTAGAAGATAAGTTGATAGCATTGTCTAATCCGAATACGGCAAAGACAGCAAGAAGAATACCAACTAAACCTTCTCCGGCAATCATACCGGAACAATATAAAATACCGTCGCTGATGATGGCATCTTTTTCTTTTGGTTCTTTATTCATTTTATCAAAGATAAGACGAACAAGTCCACCTACCATGATACAAGCATTGAGCTGTACCGGAAGATACACACCGATTGCGAATGGAAGTACCGGAATTCCTACGATTTCTACTGCGATTGCGAGGAATACACCGATAAATACAAGAGTCCATGGAAGATTTCCGTCCATAACACCTTCAATAATCATTTTCATTAACATTGCCTGAGGAGCACCGAGCTGTTCTGTACCAAATCCCCATGCGGCATCTAATAAATATAATACACCACCGATTGCAAAGGCAGCAGCGATAACACCAACCATCTCACCAATCTGCTGTTTCTTAGGAGTTGCACCAAGCAGATATCCTGTCTTTAAGTCCTGAGAAGCATCTCCGGCGATAGCAGCTACAATACAAATAATAGAACCGATAGCGATAGCACCCTGCATACCATGGGCACCCTGGTCACCTGTTATTTTTAAGATGATAGTAGCAATCAGAAGAGTTGCGATTGCCATACCGGAAACAGGGTTATTTGAGCTTCCTACAAGACCAACCATTCTTGAAGAAACAGTTGCAAAGAAGAAACCAAAGATAACAACGATAATCGCACCAACGAGTGTTACCGGAATTGCAGGTACTAACCATACAAGCAGAGTCAGAACAAGGATTGCAAGCAATAAGAATTTCATGCTTAAATCCTGTTCGGTACGTTTGTTACTTGTACCTTTTGCTCCGGACATGCTCTTAAGTGCATCACGGAATGTGCGGATAATCAGTGGAAGAGATTTTACTAAACTGATGATACCGCCTGCTGCCAGTGCGCCGGCACCGATATAGCGGATGTAGCTTCCCCAGATTGCACTTGCACCACCGGCTGCAAACATTTCTCCGATAGGAGCAGTTCCCGGATATAAAGTTAAATCACTGCCAAATAATACGATTGCCGGGATAAGCACCAGCCAGCTCACAATACCACCGGCAAACATGTAAGAAGAAATTCTTGGACCACAAATGTAACCAACACTCATAACAGCCGGGTAAATCTGTGTTCCGATCTCTCCGGCATATCCTTTGACGCGGAAAGATACTTCACTCGGAACTAATTTCAATCCGTCAATGATGAATTTGAAACCAGCGGCAATACCAAGACCTGCGAATACAGTGGAAGCATTCGCTCCGCCTTCTTCACCGGCTAAAAGAACCTCTGCACAAGCAGTGCCTTCCGGATAAGGAAGAACACCATGTTCTTTTACAATTAATGCGTTTCTAAGCGGAATCATGAACAGAACACCAAGCAGACCACCGATTAAGGCGATAATTGTGATTTCGATAATACTTGGTTTGTTCATTTTTCCTTCTGCTGCCCATAAGAATAAAGCAGGCAGGGTAAAAATAGCACCAGCGGCTAAGGACTCTCCCGCAGACCCAATGGTCTGTACGAGATTACTTTCCAAGATGGAATTTTTGCGCATGATAACGCGGATGACGCCCATGGAAATTACGGCGGCTGGAATGGATGCAGATACTGTCATACCAACACGTAATCCGAGATAGGCATTTGCTGCACCGAATATGACTGCCAGAAGAATACCCATTACAATTGAAGTGATTGTAAATTCAGGTGTTACTTTGTCAGCCGGAATATACGGTTTGAACTCGTTTTTTTCGTTCATTTTTGTCTCCTTTGAAAATTTAAAGTCACAACAAACATCATTATATAGAAAATAGGATGGACTTGCAAGAAGAGAAATGAATTTTCAAAGATTTTCCTGAAATCAATAGTTATAATATTAACATATTGATTTATACAATACACATGTACAGAGCAAAAGTGGAATGATATTATTTGAATGAAATACAAGATAATAGCTATATGTGAAATGGGGGAAACAGATGAAAAAATGGAACATAGGATGGGGAACAGTAGCAGCTTGTAATATGAAGTGTCAGTTTTGCTACAGCAAAGAAAGAAGAAAACAGGGACAACCATTGGGGTTAACTGAATGGAAAAAATTCATAGATCAGAATTACGAAAAAATTAATACTATTAACTACGGAACAGGAGAAAATAGTATTAATGATGACTGGTTTGAGTTAGTCTATTATATAAGAGAGAAATATCCAGATATCAGACAAGCACTTACAACAAATGGATTTTTTAGTGAGAGAATAAAAAATCAAGAATTATATGAAATGGCAACAAAGGCTATAGATGAATTTGACATATCATTAGATTTTTGTGTAGCAGAAAAGCATGCTGAATTAAGAGGGCAAAAAGATGCTTTTAATTGGGCATTGAATACTTTGAAGTATTGTAATGAAAATAATAAAGATGCAACTATTGTTTTTCTTGGAAGTAAAATAAATCTTAATAAAGAAAACATTAAAGGACTTTTTAAAATAGCGAAAGATTATAATGCTAAGTTGAGAATGAATCTTTATAGACCAACGGAAGGAATCGATGAAATCAGTAAAAGGTTTATTCCTACTTATGAAAATCTTGTTGAAATATTAGAATTTATATCAAAAAATTATGAAGTTTTAACTCTAAATGATGCATTGTTTTCGCCACTTTTAACAGGAAAAGCATCGGTTGATCCTTCGGGTGTAGATAGCTTGAGAATTTTAGCGAATGGAGATATTACTCCTAGTACATACTTAATACATGAAGAATATATCGTAGGAAATATACAGGATAATAGTGTATTGAATAATATAGAAGAAAAAATTTTAGATATAATTACAAATGTGGTTCCAAGAGAATGTGAAACTTGCACATTAAAAGAAAAATGTAAAGGTGGGGTAATTGATCGTAGATATTTATGGTATCATACATTGGAAAAAAGAGATCCATATTGTAGAGGACCATATAAAGATATGGATGATTTACCAGAAAAAATTTCATTATCTGAAAAGGAATTTCATTCTGTACATGATGGATATTTGCCTACAATGTTTTTTATAAATAAGTAATCTGGGCGAAATAAAAAATATATAAATCAAGTAAGTTCTCATTATTCAGCTTTATATTGGAGATGAGGACTTGCTTATATTAAAATGAATTTCAATAAAAGGAGGCTTGCATTGTGAATATATTGATTCTAACGCCGGATTATCCTCCTGTATATGGTGGTATTGGAACACATGTATTTTTTTTAGCTCAAAAGTTAGTAGAAAAAGGAAATGATGTTACAATTATTGTAAGTCGCATATTGCTAGAGCAAAACATAGATAAAAAAATTATGTGCACAAAAGATAAAAATATTATAGTTATAGATATATCGGACATATCAAAAATAATAAAAACAAAAGAGTTTGAAATGGAAAATTATGACAATGTAGAAACTGCAGTATCAGATGTATTTGGAAATTCAGCTCAAACAATATTGAAACATTTGCCACATAAAAAATATGATATTATACACATGCATGATGCATACGTATCAATAAGTGGTAGAATTTTAAGCAAATATTTAAAGATACCATTATTAACAACATTTCATTCTATGCATGCAGATAAAACTTCAATTAAATATTATATGAGAGAGTATGCTGCAAATAATTCTGAAAAGGTTGTAGCGGTTAGTGAGTTCATCAAGGAAAAAATTGTAAAAAATTATGGGATAGATAGAAGTAAAGTAGCAGTAATATATAATAGTATTAATATACAGAATATATTTTTGAAAACAAATAAAAAGAAAAATAATGAAATTACGTTTTGTGGTAGATTTGAAACTATAAAGGGAGTTATTCCATTAATTTATGAATTTTATGAAGTGTTACGATATGTACGTGAAAATAAAGAGAAGAATATATATTTAAATTTAATAGGGGATGGTTCATTAAAAAAACAAATTATAAAATTGTTAGAAAAATTGAAAATACAAGAGTATGTTAATATATATAGTAATATAAAAAATGAAGAGGTACTAAAAATCTTTTCGGGATCGTGTTGTGTTGTAATTCCAAGTCTAGAAGAACCATTTGCCACAGTCGGGCTAGAAGCAATGTCAGTAAAAACGGCAGTTATTGCTTCAGCAGTTGGAGGGATGCCAGAGATGGTTAAGCAAGGTTATAATGGATATGTATATGAGGTGGAAAAACCAGAGCTGTTAAGACATTATATGTTAGATTTATTTTTAAATCCTCTAAAATCTGTAGAGTTTGGTGAAAATGGATATAAACTATTAAAAGAAAAATTTACGTGGGAAATTAATATATGTAAGATAATAGAATTATATAATGAGACTATTAAGAAATATAAGTAATTTCTAGGATAACATATTGAAGAAAGAAGAAAGTTTATGGAAAGTATAATTGTTGAAAGCTTACATAAAAAATATAAAATTTCGGAGAGACAGGAAGGTTTTTTGGGAATGATAAAATATCTGTTTCAGCCGAAATATTATGAGAAAGAGGCAGTAAAAGAAGTATCGTTTACAATAAGACAAGGGGAGTGTATAGCTTTTTTAGGTGCAAATGGAGCTGGAAAATCTACTACAATTAAAATGTTAACGGGAATTATGAAGCCAACACAAGGTAAAATTTCAGTATTAGGAAATGATCCTTATAAAGAGCGTATTGAAAATGCTAAAAATATAGGAGTTGTTTTTGGACAAAAAACACAGTTATGGTGGGATATACCTGTAAAAGATTCATTTGAATTGTTGCGAGATATTTATGAGATTCCAAGGAAAGTCTATGATGAAAATTTAGAAAATTTTAAGGAGATTTTAAATTTAGAAGAATTTATGAATCAACCAGCAAGAAAACTTTCTTTAGGGCAGAGGGTAAGGGCGGATATAGCAGCCTCTCTTTTACATAATCCACCTATTTTATTTTTAGATGAACCGACAATAGGACTTGATGTGGCAGTTAAACAAAAAGTGTATCAATTTTTAAAATATATAAATAAAGAAAAGAAAACGACTATTTTACTAACAAGTCATGATTTGAATGATATGGAGTGGTTGTGCCAAAGGCTTATCATTTTAGAAAAAGGACAGATTTTATTTGATGATGCAATAGAAAGAATATATGAAAATTTTCCTGAGGCTGAAACATTAGAGGAAATTATTATAGAGCTGTTTAATAGGAGAATAGAAACATGAGAAAATATTTGGCATTAATGAGAAGTGGCTTTTTAGAAGGAATTGCATATAAAGAAAATTTTTTAATAGGTTTAATGGCAAATTTTATTCAAGTAGTAGTTCTTTATTATGTTTGGAAGAGTATATTTTTTTATCATACTGAAATTAATGGATATACATGGAGTATCATGAAAAAATATGTTTTAGTTTCTTTTTTGTGTAATAGTACGTTTTCATTTGGTTTTGAGATGCAAACGGCAAATAGCATTATCAATGGAAATATTATATTGGATTTATTAAAGCCTTTAAGTTATCGGAGTATGATTTTTTTTAAGGCTTTTGGAATTGCAGGAATGGAATTTTTGATTACATTTCTATGGTGTGGAATTTTTTTCGTGCTCTCAAGTGGGCTAGATGGAATGGAATGGGAACGATGCGTAGTAATGCTGATTTCTATGCTTCTTGGAATGGGAATTAAATTTAATATACAGTATATATTTTCGATGTTATGCTTTTACACAGATAATGCGTATGGAGTCGTAAAAGGAAGAGAAGTATTAACAAATTTTTGTTCAGGTGCTTTAATACCACTTGCATTATTTCCTGATTTTTTACAAAAATTTGTTACAAGTATGCCTTTTTCCGGTATTGTATATATTCCGTGCAGTATATTTGATGGAACATTTTGTTGGCAGAAATGTTGGGAAGCAATTTTTTTTCAAATAGTATGGAATGTAACATTGTTTATAGTGGGAAGTCTGTTTTGGAAGAAAGCGTCTTCTGTTATAGCGTTATACGGAGGGTAACTATGAGCAGATACAAAATGTATTTGAAAATATATTGTAAAATGCAGGCAATGAATATGAAATCCCTGATGTATTATCGAGCAGATTTTTTGATGATGAGCTTTTTTACGATATTATCTCAAACTTCAAATTTAGCTGTTATTGGAATTATATATGCCAATATTCCGGCAGTTGGGGGATGGTCTGTGTGGGAGATTTTGATGTTATATGGTTATCTCTTATTTTCAGAAGGATGGGTGAATTTCTTTTTTCAGGGTTCTTGGAAAATTGCGCAAATGTTAAATAAATCAGAAATTGATCGCTTTCTTGTAAGACCAATTCCTGTGGGAATACAAATAGTTGCTTCTAAAATAGATTTTGATGGATTAAATAAAATGGTGATATCATTAGCAATATTATTAGTTGGGATAATAAATTGTAAAATAAACTGGACAGTTTTAAAAATTTTTTATTTTATATTATCGTTAGCTATAGCTTCTTTTATTAGATTTTGCATGATTTGGATTGCCAGTTGTATGTCATTTTGGATTCAAGGCCCCAAAAATTCATTAAATTATTTGGTGCTTTCTGTAGGAGAAATAGCTAAATATCCACTTACAATATATCCAGGATTGTTGAGAGGAATATTTGGCTATATAATTCCTTATGCTTATGTAAGTTATTATCCTGTAAGCTTTATTTTGGAAAAAAATAGTTTAAAAGTAGAATGCTTGTTGATAGTTCCAGTTTGTGTTGTTATGCTGTGCTTATCAGCGCTTTTTTTGAAAAAAGGTTTACAAAGATATGAGAGCAGTGGAAATTAGAGCAAATCATTTTGGATAATCTGTTTGGAGGTGGTGTTATGCTAGGGAGCAAAGATGCTTTTTTAGATCGAACAAAACTTGAGTTATCTGCTATGCAAATGCATCATTGTGGTATTCAAGAGTGTGAAAAGGGATATATGTGGCAATTTCATGCACGTCCATATCATTTGCTTCATTTTGTGTTAGAGGGTGAAGGAACTTTAATTACTGCAAAAGAAATTTTAAAAGTACATTCGGGACAGGCTTTTTTTATTCCGGCTGGAACGAATGGTAAATACATAGCTTCATTAAAAAATCCTTGGAAATATGCATGGATAGGATTCTATGCAGATAACGGAAATTCTTTTATTGATCTTTTGTTTGGAGAAAATGAAATCTTAAATTTAGAGATTTCAAAAAAAGAATTGGAAAAAGGAATTTTATCTATTGTTTCAGTCATGGATAAAAGAATTCAAGATGTAGCATTTTACCAAGAAGAAGATTTTCCAGGCAATCAATTTTGTTCTATTCGAAATTTTTCGGCTTCATTAGAAGCGAATAGTAGAATGATGCATCTGTTTGCACGACTTTTGGAGACACAGGGAGATTGCAGAAAATTGACTAAAGAGGAAAAAAATTTGGCAAAAGATGCAAAGAATTACATGGATTGTATGTATAAAAAAGATATTAAGATTCAAGATGTTGCAAGAAATTTACATGTGCATCCTAATTATTTGAGCACATTATTTCGAAAAGAATATGGTCAATCGCCACGAGAATATTTACGTAAGGTAAGAATGAATCAAGCAAAAATTTTATTGTCTTTAACAGAATACTCAATTATGGATATTTCTTTTGCAGTGGGGTATACGAATCCATTTCAATTTTCAAAAGTTTTTAAAAACTGTTATGAGGTATCACCGACACAATATCGGAAATTAAAAAAATATAATCAACTAAAATAGTACATACATGTAAAAAAGAGAAAAAGATGGTATTATTCGCTATCTTTTTTCTTTTTTTGATAAAATTTAGGAGGGTGTGACTCGAAATGAATCACATCCTCCTCTTGGTTGGAACTATTTCTATAGTGTATGAACTGAAAAAAAGCAATTTCGCAGTTAACAGAAATGTTAGAATAAATTAATGGTACTCGAAAAAAGAATATGATAAAATAGCAGAAAATCGAAAGACACAGGAGAAAATTATGAAGAAAAAACTGATTTTACTTGTTCTGGTTGTGGTAATTGCAGCAGGAGCAGGTCTGGTGCTTCCAAATAAGATAAGCAAAATAGGAAAAGAAAATACCATTACGTCCTCACAGCTTGAAAAGGCGATAGATATCAGTCAGTTATCTACCGCAGAATTTGTCTATAATGGCGTAGCTGAGAAAAAAAATGAAAACAGTCCGGAGGATGTGGATTGTTATATTGCTTATGATGCAAATGTAAAAGTCGGAATCAATATGGAGGATGTAAAATTTAAGATAGATGAAGAAAAGAAAACCGTAACACCGATTCTTCCTGAAATAGAGATTAATATTGCAACCCTGGATGAGAACTCAATCAGCTACATTCCCAAAAATCCGGATCTTTCTTTAAAAGAAGTCATTACACTTTGCAAAGAAGATGCAATCAACGAGGCAAATACTTCGGATAAATTATATGAAACCGCAGAGGAAAACCTTCAGTCTGTAATCCAGGCATTGTTAGCACCGATTTTGGAACATGAAGGCTATTCGATTCAGTGGTAGAGTACAAGAAGAAAATGGAGAAAATAAGATGAAACGAAAGAAAATAGTTTGTCTTTTGGTAATCAGTATGCTGTGTATTGGTGGTTGTGGAGACAAAAATCAGAAAAAGGAAGAGGAAGCAGATTTTTCCGCAATCAGTTCGGTTTGTGAACTTGCAACCCTAAAATGTTATTATCATAATGTGGCAAAATCAGAGACCGAAGCCAGTGGATTATTTAAGTGGCTTGGGAAAGGTTATAAGAAAATCTGGACCGAATACAGCGGAATTGTGGAACTTGGAATTGATGTGAGTAAGGTGTCCGTTGAAAAACCAACTGCTGATGGAGTAGTAAAAGTGACGATTCCGGATGCAGAGATTTTAAGTGTGGATTTAGATGAAGATTCCATGAGCGAACCGCTTACGGATACAGGATTTATGACAAAGATTACCAAAGAAGAAGAGACAGAAGCACTTGCAGAGGCGCAAAATCACATGGAAGAAACTGCAAAAGAAAATGGAAATCTCTTAAATCAGGCAAAAGAACGGGCGAAGAGTCTGATTGAAGGATATGTAAAAAATGTTGGAGAACAAATCGGAAAAGAATATACCGTAGAGTGGGCTGAATTTTCAGAAAAATAAAAATAAGGATCGAAGAGAGTATGATAAAAGCAGTTATTTTTGACATGGATGGAACATTGATTGACACAGAGAAATATTACCGGATTTTTTGGCCAAAGGCACTGGCACATTTTGGATATGAGATGAGTGATGAACAGGCACTTAGTATGCGCTCGCTTGGCTGTCCTTATGCACCGAAGCATTTAAAAGAAATGTTTCATGACCCGAATCTGGATTATGATGCAATTCGTGCATATCGAAAGAAAATTATGGAAGAAGCACTTCAAAAAAATGGAATCGAATTAAAAAAAGGAGCAATTGAACTGCTTGAATTTTTAAAAACAAAAAAGATTAAGCGGGCGATTGCGACAGCAACGGATGAAGAACGTGCTACACGATATTTAAAGCAAATTGGACTGTATCCATATTTTGATAAAATAATTTGTGCGACAATGGTAAAATCCGGAAAGCCATCGCCTGATATTTACCAGTATGCGTGCAGGCAGCTTGAATTTATGCCACAAGAATGTATGGCAGTGGAAGATTCTCCAAATGGAGTAATGAGTGCATACCGTGCGGGCTGTAAGGTTGTACTTGTGCCGGATCAAAGTGAGCCGGAAGAAGAATTGAAAGATAAATTGTACGGGTGTGTGGAATCACTTGATAAAATAGAACAGTATTTTTTGTAAAGTAAGAAACCCGCAAAATCATTTACAAAAAAACGAACTGGAATCAGTGATATTTTATAAAAATCTAAAATACGATTGAAATTTATGTTGAAAAAATCTAAAATTATTTTATGCTAATCGAAAAATAAAAACGAGGAGAAAAAAGAGAATGAATAAAGAGGATTATAAAGAAACCAAATACAATCAGCCGCTGATTTTACAAAGAGCAGACCCGTATGTCTATAAAAGTAAAGAGGGAACTTATTACTTTACTGCATCTGTTCCGGCTTATGACAAAGTAGTTTTACGCTCAGCAGATACAGTAAAAGGACTGACAGAAGCAGAAGAAAGGACGCTTTGGGTAAAACATGAAGAAGGTCCGCAGAGTATTCATATCTGGGCTCCGGAAATTCATTATGTAGATGGTGGATGGTACATCTATTATGCAGCAGGAGACAAAGATGATATCTGGGAGATTCGCCCTTACGTACTTCATTGTAAAGGACAGGACCCAATGAAAGATGAATGGGAAGAACTTGGCATGATGCAGGCAGCAGATGAAGATGAATTCTCTTTCCATGCGTTTTCATTGGATGCAACTATATTTGAACATAAAGGGGAATATTACTACATTTGGGCTGAAAAAACAGGTGTTGGCAAGCAAATCTCAAACCTGTACATTGCAAAAATGGAAGCTCCGAACAAATTGGCTACCGTTCAGGTACTTTTAACAACACCGGATTATGACTGGGAACGAATTGATTTCTGGGTAAATGAAGGACCGGCAATCTTAAAACATAATGGAAAAATTTATCTGACATTCTCTGCAAGTGCAACTGGAGAGTGTTACTGCATGGGTATGCTTTACATTGATGAGGATGCAGATTTATTAGACCCTGCATGCTGGAAAAAACTGCGTCGTCCGGTATTAAAGACAGACAGAGAAGCAGGCGTCTTTGGACCTGGTCATAACTCATTTGTAAAAGCAGAAGATGGAGAGACAGACCTCTGCGTTTACCATGCAAGACCTTATGATGAAATCGTGGGAGATCCTCTTTATGACCCGAACCGCCACGCTATGGTAATGAAAGTACGTTATGATGAAAATGATTTCCCGGTATTTGAATATCAGACACTGGAAGAAGTATTTGAATAAGATTGGCATTTTAGATTATTCTAAATATTAATGAAAATATATACAAAAACACAAAGCGTAAATTGTATAAAACGGCGAAAACAACTTGAATATTTAAAAAAATATAAAAAACTATTGCTAAATCTAAAATGAAGTGCTAGTATGTCATTACAAACGAAGTTACGATATAGTCTATCGAGAGAGAAAGAGGAGGAGCCCTAAATGAAGTTAAAAAAATTAGTTTCAGCAGGACTGGTAGCAATAATGGCTACATCACTTTTAGCCGGATGTGGCGGAAGTAAAGATTCATCAGAAACAGCAGATGGAAAGAAAAACCTTTCAATTTTCATTTTTGCAAATGACCATGAATCAACAGTATACAAAAGCATGATTGACCAGTATAAAAAAGACCATGCAGATACAATTGGAAATATTGATGTACAGATTACAACTCAGGATGAATATTCCAAAACATTAACAGGTATGATGACAGCAGGCGACTTGCCGGATATCTTTTATGTTGGACCGGAATCCGTAGAACAGTTCGTTGAAAATGGCTATATTGAGGACTTACAGCCGATTTTAGATGAAAAAGGAATCAGCACAGACGGAATGTTAGCACAGGAAGCATTGGACAGCTACCGTTATGACGGAGACAAGACAGGAAGCGGAGATTTATACGCACTTCCAAAAGATGCATCTGTATTTGCTTATGCATACAACAAAGACTTATTCGATGAAGCAGGACTGGATTACCCGGATCCGGAAAATCCATATACTTATGATGAATTCGTTGAAGTCTGCAAGAAACTTACAAAAGATACAGACGGTGATGGAGAAATCGACCAGTGGGGATGCGGATTTGCAAATGCATTCATGCTTCAGCCATTCGTATGGTCAAACGGGGCAAGCTATTTAAGTGATGACCACAAAACAGTAACAATTGATACTCCAGAATTTAAAGAAGCACTTCAGAAATATGTTGACCTTACAGTAGACCTTGGACTGACTCCTACAGTAGAACAGGATGCTTCTCTTGGTGTATATCAGAGATGGCTTGCTGGACAGGAAGCATTCTATGCATGCGGTACTTGGGACGTAGCTGCATTTATGGATGATGAAACATTCCCATTCAACTGGGATTTATGTGCATATCCGACGCTGTCAACAGGAAAATCCATGACATGGCTTGGAACAGTTGGTTTCTGTGTATCTGCAAAGAGCAAAAACAAAGAAGAAGCAACCGAACTTGTTTCTTATCTGTGTACAGACGATGCAGGACAGAAAAAACTCAGTGGTATTGACGGTGGACAGTCCATCCAGTTACCAAATATGAAGTCACTTGCTGAGGGTGAATTTATGACAGCAATCGAAGATGGAACACTTGCATTCCCATCAAACGTAAACGTATTCTTTAACTATTTACAGGGAACAGACAAATACGAAGGAAGATTCCAGGAGACAACTTATACTCCAAACGCTGAATGGCATGACCTTTTCCTTGAAGGACTTGATAATGTTAAGAACGGCTCTATGACAGTAGATGAATACATCGAGCAGGTACAGCCTCAGATGCAGGCATCTCTGGATGAAGCTTGGGAAAGTGTAGAATAATAGTAAATTCAAGCAGGACCGGTTTTTCGTTCAAGCAGACAAAACCGGCTTTGCTTCCTTAAAGATTAAGGAGCGTAAGAGATGAGCAAAACAAAGACAAAGCAAAAAATGAACCGTGCGGCATATAAGGAACACTGCTGGGGACTGGCATTTGTAGCACCGCCGTTTATCGGGTTCTGTATTTTCATGGCATTTCCAATTGTATTTGCATTAATTGCCAGTATGACAAAATGGAATGGTATGAACAGCATGTTAGATAATTTTGTAGGATTTCAGAACTATGCAAAATTATTAACCGATGCAAAATTTTGGAAAGTATTAGGCAATACCATTATTTACATGCTTGGTATTCCGATTGGAATGGCGTTAGCTATGGTAATTGCAGTTGGAATGAACCGTAAGATGAGAGGAATTAAAATTCTTCGTACTTTATATTATGTACCTGTAGTATCTTCTCTGGTTGCAGTTGCAATTCTGTGGATGTGGGTATTTAACTATGATTACGGTCTTTTAAACAGCATTATCAAAGCAGTATCCGGCGTACACGGACCAAACTGGCTGGGTGACCAGTTCTGGGTAAAAGTTTCCATGATTATCTTCATGGTATGGAAAGGACTGGGTGGTTCTATTGTCCTTTATTTATCTGGTCTGCAGAGTATTCCAAGAGACTATTATGAAGCTGCAAAAATCGATGGAGCGAGTGGATGGAGATTATTCCGTCACATTACATTTCCACTGGTATCACCGGTTACGTTTTATTTATTGATTACTGGTTTGATTGGTGGTTTTCAGGTATTCGTAGAAGTGCTCGTTATGGTTCCAAACGGTGGATTAAACTACAGTGCAGCAACCGTTGTATTCTATATGTATGATAAATCGTTTGGAAATAACCAGATGGGATATGGTTCTGCAATGGCATTTATCCTTGCTATCTTAATCTTTATTGTAACAGCAATTAACTTTAAAGGTCAGGATAAGTGGGTTAAGACAATTGAGTAAGGAGGTGGGAATATGGCAAAATTAGATGAACAGAGTTCAGAAGTAAAAACAAAAAAAGCGAAAACGATAGACGGCATTATATTTGTACTGCTTTTAATTGGTGCGGTTGCAATGGTATTCCCGCTCTTATACATGGTTTTAAGTTCCTTTATGACAAAGAACCAGATTCTTTCTGCAAACTTCAGCATTATTCCGGACCCATGGAAGTTCGGAAAATACTCTGAAGTGTTACAGAAACCGGAATTTTTAAGAGGTTTAAGAAATACCTTAACCGTTGCAATTCCAGTACTGGTAGTTGGAGCATTTACCTCCTCCCTTGCAGCATTTTCCTTTAGTAAATTAAAATTTAAAGGAAAAAATGGTATTTTCTTAGGAATGCTTGCAACCATGATGATTCCATTTGCAGTTGTTATGATTCCGCAGTATGTAATGTTTACAAAAATGGGATGGACAAACAGTCTGCTTCCACTTATCATTCCGGGATTATTCGGAAATGTAAGTATTATCTTCTTCTTAAGACAGAATCTGACCAGTATTCCGGATTCTATCGTAGAAGCTGCAAAGCTGGACGGATGCAGTTACTTCCGTATGTACTGGAGTATCTTCCTTCCATTGATGAAAGGTGCGTTAATGACACAGATTATCCTGTGGTTTATGGGAATCTGGAATGACTATCTTGCCCCAACTATCTTCATTCAGAATGAAGAATGGTTCACCTTACAGGTTGTTATTCGTTCTTTTAATGCATACTACGCAGTAAACAGTGATTATCCGCTGATTATGGCTGCATCTGTACTTTCGATTCTGCCAACGCTGTTGCTGTTCTTCTTCTTCCAGCGTTACATTATTGAGTCGATGGCTGTATCAGGTGTAAAAGGCTAAAATGCATTTTTAAGAAGGGTAAATTTAAGAAAACGATTTAAGAAAAAGAGATAGGGTTGTCTTCAGCTTGTTCTGAAAACAGCCCTATTTTAAAAAAGAGGAGAAATTTTGAAAACAGGAATATTAACATTAAATGAAGGCAGTGTTTTTAAAAATGCATCCAGATGGTCGCATGACCCGTCTATGATGTGGGACTCGGTCACAAAGAAATATTATTCTTATGGAACGGATATCTATATGCCGGAAGACGGCTTAAATGATAAAATTGGGATTCCGGTCAGAAGTTCCGAAGATTTGGTTCATTTCCAATATGAAGGAACAGTACTTTCCAAAGAAGCAATTGAAGAAGGAAGAGAGAATGGAGAGTATCCGCCAACTGTGAATTTCTGGGCACCTTATGTGGAATATACGCATGGAGAATACCGCATGTATTATTCGGCGACAAAAGCATTTGGAAGTTCAGAGTCCAGAATCTGGCTTGCAGTTTCCAAACATCCACTTGGACCGTTTGAAAACAGAGGGATTGTAGCGGATACTTGGGGAACAGATGATACCCTGCCAAATGCGATTGATGCGCATATTATCTGGGATAAAGAAAAATGTTATCTGGTTTACGGTTCTTTCTTTGGTGGAATTTATATCAAAGAATTAGATGCAAAAACAGGACTTCCACTTTCTGGTAATGCCAAAGAACTTGGAATCTGCATTTCGAGAAAAGCGAAGCATCCATTGATTGACGGACCGGAGGGGGCTTCCGTTATCTATGTGCCAAATACTGGTTATTTTTATCTGTTTCAGTCTTATGGCTGGCTTGGGGATACTTATGATATTCGAGTGGGAAGAAGTAAGAGTGTAACCGGTCCTTATCTGGACTGGCATGGAAAATCTCTTGTAGAAGAGGGGATGGGATTAAAGCTTGCCGGAAGTTATGAATTTTTGGCCAAGAATCCGAGAGCAGGAGAAGAAAAAACAGACTGGGAATGGGGTGGATTTCGTGGACCAGGGCACGGAGTTCCATTTTATGATGAACAGTCCGGAAAATATTATTTTGTGCACCATGTAAGGGATGGCGCAGAAATAAACAGGGTGTATGACGAAAAAGAAGATAGAAACAGTTATCAGGTTCACTACATGATGATTCGGCCAATGTTTTTTGTAAATGACTGGCCGGCATTTGGAGCAGAACCATATCAGGGAGAGAACTTTGAGCCGGTATCGAAAACGGATATGGAAAAGCTGGAAGGGAACTGGGAGCTGATTGTATTTGATGAATTTGATAACAGCATGAAACGTTCCGAGATTTGCACGCTTGAAAAAGACAGTGTTTATTTTCAAAATGGAATTATTTATCAGTGTCAGGATATCGAAAATCAAAAAGAAGTGTATATCGTGACCGGAATTGATAACTTAGGTCTTGCGTATTGGGGAAAAACCGTGGTATAGTATATTTTAGACCAATCTAAAGTTGTTTTGAAGATATGAGGTATTTATTTCTGAGAAAGTAGGACTTATAGTATGTTGCATGTGAAAAATTTGGACGAGGGCTTAGAGATTTTTAAGGCACTTGGTTCAGAACTGAGAATTAATATTATCAAACTTCTTCAGGAAAACCATGAGATGAACATGAATGAACTTGCAACAAGTCTTGGAATTACAAATGGTGCACTGACCAGTCACATTAAAAAGCTGGAAGAGAGTGGAATCATTCAGGTTATGACAGAGCGAGGAAGTCATGGAAACCAGAAAGTCTGTAAAGTTGCAGTTGATAAAATTGTGGTTGATGTGGAATCTGAAGAAAATGAGGAAGACCAGAATATTTATAATACAGAGGTAAAAGTAGGACATTATTCGGATTACGATGTCTATCCGACCTGTGGACTTGCCACAAGTCAGGCGATTGTTGGTGAGGTAGATGACCCGCGTTATTTCTCTCATCCGGATAGAATCAATGCTGGAATTTTGTGGTTTACAAAAGGGTATATTGAATATATGATTCCGAATTTACTGCCAAGCGCAACAAAGATAGACCAGATTACGGTTTCGCTTGAAATTAGTTCGGAAGCCCCTGGAATTAATAATGACTGGCCGTCAGATATTTCCATTTTGTTAAATGATGTCAAAATCGGTACGTGGACAAGCCCTGGAGACTATGGTGATGTGCAGGGAATCTTTACACCGGACTGGTGGTTTCCAAACTGGAATCAGTATGGTCTGTTAAAGATGATTGTCATCAATAAAAAAGGAACGTTTGTGGATGGACTGAAAATATCAAACGTTACCATCAATGAATTTAATTTGGATTATAAGAGCACCGTAAGATTTAAATTTGAAATCGAAGAAGATGCAAAAAATGTTGGTGGAATTACTATTTTTGGAAGTGAATTTGGTAACTATAATCAGGACATTAAAGTACGGATTGCGTATAGTCCAATGGAAATAGCGAAAAAATAAAAATTAATAATAATATAAAAAATAAGAAAAGGCTCAAATTGACAAATTCTGTCAGTTTGTGCCTTTTTTATTTTCATTAAGGATTAAGGAAAGGGATTTTTATGAAGCGAAAAAAGTTAGCGGTATTATTTGCAGTGATGTCAGCTTCAGCACTGCTTATCACAGGCTGTGGGGCACAAAAAGAAAAATTAAAAGCGGACACTCCGGTAGAAAAAGAATTTTCCGAAGTATCGGTGCATGACCCATCGATTATAGAAGGAGATGACGGAAGTTATTATATTTTCGGTTCACATCTTGCAGTTGCAAAAACCGATGATTTAATGAACTGGACTTATGTAAATGAAGGGGTAAAAAATAAGAATACCGTCATTCCGGATGTATTAAAACAGATGAAAGAAGCGTTTGAGTGGTCACAGAGCAATACATTCTGGGCACCGGACGTAGTCAAATTAAATGACGGAACATATAAATTATACTACTGTAACTGTAAAGGGGATTCGCCACTGTCCTGTCTTGGTACTGCAGTTTCCGATTCGGCAGAAGGACCGTATACCAATGAGGGGTTGATGTTAAAATCAGGAATGAGTGCCAGTGAAAAAGATGAAGATGGAAATCTGTATCAGGCAACAACCGACCCGAATGTGGTAGACCCTGTTGTATTTTATGATAACGAGGGAAAACTTTGGATGATTTACGGTTCTTATTCCGGCGGAATCTTTGTAAAAGAAATGGATGCAGAAACCGGTATGCCGTTAGAAAGCGGATATGGGGAAAAACTGCTTGGAGGAAATCATTTAAGAATCGAAGCACCTTATGTTATCTATAACGAAGAAACCGGATATTACTATATGTTCCTGTCATTTGGCGGTCTGGATTCAGACGGTGGTTATAATATTCGTGTGTGCCGTTCCGAAAATCCAAGCGGACCTTATGTGGATTCTATGGGACAGGATATGAAAGACTGTAAAGGACCGGCAGGAAGCGCCTTTAGTGATGCAACCGCAGAATTATACGGAACGAAATTAATGGGTGGATATAAATTTACCTGGAAAGAGGGCGAAGAAGGAGAAGACCGCAAGGGTTACCTTTCACCAGGACATAACTCCTGTCTGTATCAGGAAGAAACTGGAAAATATTTTATTATTTATCATACCCGTTTTGAAAACAGTGGAGAAACCCACGAAGTCCGTGTACATCAGATGTTCTTTAATGAAGAGGGCTGGCCAGTGATTGCACCATACCGTTATACCGAAGAGAGCGCAGAAAAATTAGAAAGTAAACAACTTGTTGGAACGTATAAATACATCAATCATGGACGTGATATTTCTCCGGATATGAAAGAATCAGAAGAATTGATATTAAACAAAAATAATACCTTAAGTGGTGCACTGGAGGGAACATGGGAATTAAGCGGAGATTATAATATTACCTTAAAGACCGACGAGGCAGAGTATAAAGGGATTGCATTAAAACAATGGGATGAGGACGGAAAGAAATACGTTATGACCTTTACCGCACTGGACAGTAAAAGTGGAACTGCTATCTGGGGCAGTGGTTTAAATGCATTAAATGCAATAGAATAAATGCAATAGAAGAATAAGAAATTGATTTTTTAAATGCGGTATTTGAGCCGGAAATTAAATTTATCATTAGGAACAGGCTGACGCTGTAATTGCAGGAATTCCTATGGGACGTCCTGGAGAAACACAGGAAGTTGCAAATGCAATCGTATTCCTTGCTTCTAAAGAAGCTTCTTATATTACTGGAGAAGAAATCAATATTAACGGTGGTTCTCATATGAATTAATGCCATGAATCCAAACTCTCATTCGTTCCTGCTAAAATAGAAAACATAATAAAAATAATAAAATTCTATTGATGCAACTTGCCATTGCATTCATTCCAAAAACCGGTCAGTCAGAAAATCCGATTAATCTGACTGGTCGGTTTTATTATCCTATTATCCGATTAAAGTCTGATGTGAATATCAAAAATTTTGGTGTACATCACGAATAAATTAGTTGTTTTATCGAATCGTACCAAGTATAATGGAATGAACAACATCCAATGTTACACAAAAACGAGGAAAGGAGTATGAGCGATGCCTGAATACTTAAAAAAAATTAACCGGTCATCAGTTGTACAGCGTGTAATTGACCGTCTTACACAGGCGATGCTGAGTGGGGAATTAAAACCGGGAGATAAGATTCCTACAGAAATGGAGCTGTCAGAGCAGCTAGGAGTGGCACGCAATTCCATACGTGAAGCAATAAAGATTCTGGTTTATATTGGGGTATTAGAAATTAAAAGAGCAGAAGGAACTTTTGTATGTAATGGCTTCTCAGAAAGTCTGATTGACCCAATGATTTATGGAATTATCTTGAATCAGCAAAATGAACAGGAACTGCATGAATTAAGAGCAATGGTAGAGACAGGTGTGATGCGTCTTGCTGTTGAAAAATGCAGTGAAGAAGAGATTGCACAGCTGAAAGAAAGAATGATTCATTTAAAAGAAACAATTATGGTAGAATATCCGGATGTAGATGCTGTATTTGAGGCAGATAACGAGTTTCATGATGCAATCACAGATATGGGACATAACTCTATGATTTCTAAAATAAACGCAATTATGCGCGTTCTCACATATTCTACGAGATATGAATCAGTAAAGGGAATGTTAGAGTCCGGAAGGAAAGAAGAATTGTATGAAGCACATGAACGAGTGTATCAAATGATTGAAAATCGCCAGAAATAGGGTCTGCATCAGTCTGTAGAAGCAACTTATTTTTTAAGGGCTTTTGGGGAAATCTTAAAAGTGTGAGAAAAAATAGAAAACCAATAATCGTTGTATATTTTGTCGAAAAAAGAGCACAAAAATAGGTGCAAAGTCCTCTGGTTTTATTGCGGTTTTACCAAAAATATGGTATAGTATAGTTACGTTTTATACATACATAAAAAATAGAATAGTAGGAGTGGTTAAAAATGTATCAAGAAGAATATGAACGCTGGCTGGCAGCAGACCTTGAAGATGCGGATTTGAATCCGGAATTATCAAAAATTAAAGGAATCGATGAAGAAATCAAAGAACGTTTTGCTGTCGCATTAAAATTTGGAACTGCAGGACTTCGTGGGGTACTTGGAGCAGGAACAAACCGCATGAACATTTATGTGGTACGTCAGGCAACACAGGGTCTTGCAAACTGGGTAAAAACACAGGGCGGAAATCAGACTGTGGCAATCAGTTATGACAGTCGTTTAAAGAGTGATGTATTTGCAAAAAATGCAGCAGGTGTACTGGCTGCAAATGGAATTAAAGTAAGAATTTATGATGCTTTAATGCCGGTACCGGCACTTTCCTTTGCAACACGTTACTATGAATGTAACGCAGGTATTATGGTAACCGCTTCTCACAACCCGGCAAAATATAACGGATATAAAGCTTATGGTCCGGACGGATGCCAGATGACAGATGATGCAGCTGCAATTGTATATGAAGAGATTCAGAAAACAGATGTATTAACAGGTGCCAAATATATGTCCTTTGCAGAAGGTGTGGAAGAAGGACTGATTCGTTTTGTAGGAGATGACTGCAAAAAAGCACTTTACGAAGCAATCGAATCTCGTCAGGTTCGTCCGGGTCTTTGCAAAACAGCAGGTCTTAAACTGGTTTACAGCCCATTAAACGGTTCCGGTCTTGTACCGGTTACTCAGGTATTAAAAGATATCGGAATTACAGATATCACAATCGTTCCGGAACAGG
>OLSI01000402.1_pt1 | contig 36879 bp, 28 predicted proteins | sample 1672661 | NCBI WGS metagenome assembly OLSI01 (sample SAMEA3136711, study PRJEB25190) | human gut metagenome | biome: human gut; feature: human-associated habitat; material: faeces | place: Austria | collected 2013 | reverse complement strand
GCTCGACAACAATGCGGAAGTGAACCTCGCGCTGCTTGCGAAGGCGGGCCGCCTCGCGCGGGAATGCCTCATTGAGGCGCACCTCGATGCCGTCTATGCGGCCACGAAGGGGTACAAGCGGCTTTTCGAGGCGCACGACCTGGGCGCCGAATACCACCGCGCCGTGCGCCTTGCGGTGGAAGATTCGATAGACAAGTTCAATTTGTCGGAAGGCCACGTGCTGAACAGTTGGGTTTCGACAAACAAGAAACCCGTGGAGCGTCGCCTGTGCGAGTGCTATGCGCAGAAAACCGCGCTTCGCAGCGAACATGAGGCGCGGAAATATTTTGCGATTATCAAGGCGTATCGAAAGCTTGAAGATTCATTGCAAGGCGCACGCAGGCCGACCGAGGACGAGTTGCTTGAAGCCCTCGCGGAGCACACGGCAACGCGTGGGCTGAGCCGGGAAGCCATGCTCGACATTCTTGATCGTGGGTCCGATGGCGTGCACAGGGTGACATTCTCCGCCGCACCGCCGTGCGGTCGAGGAGCTGCGCCTGCTGCCGCACGCGCGAGCGTGGTTCCTGCTGCGAAGCTTGCGGCTGGCGCGGCGGATGCCGTGAGCGTTGTGGACACCATCAATGGTGCGGAAGATGCGGACGCCGCGGGCTTTGCGGATGCTGAGCGTGCGCGGCGGGCCTCGGGTGCCGAAGCCGCTGCCGTGGAGGGATGCGTTGCGGGTTCCGAAGGTGCCGCGGGCTCCGCATCGATGGGCGGCGAGCCGGTCGTTCATGATTCCGATGCGCTCATCTTCCGAAACGGCATCGAACAAGATATGACTCCGCTCGAACGCGCAGTGTACAAGGCTCGTATCGCCCCTATTGTCGACGCCGACGCGCGCCTGCAAACGCTCGCGAAGACGGCCGAGGGAATTCGTGTTTCGTGCGGGCTGCCAATGATGCAGGCCGACCGCGTGCGCCGTATTGAGCTGCGCCTTCGAGAGCGCTTCGTGCTTGGCGGCGAGCTCGGCGTGTATTCGGGCGCCGAAACTTCGACCTGGTTGCGTCAGGAGCGCTCGCGCCTACACAGCGATTACTGGCTCTTGGACCTGTTGGCGTTGCGCCTGGCCGAGATGTTTCCGAAGCAATCGGCGCCTTCGAGGGCCAAGACCAAATCTACGGCCGAAGCAAAAGCCAACGATGGGTCGGCGGCTCGCCCGCAAACCGTGGGCGTTACGCGCGACGATTGCTACAGCATGCTGCTTCCGATGGCTGTCAAAACGGACGATTTATCGGGGAAGAACGGAAACGGATACGCGAAGGCGCTGTGGGAAAACAAGAAGCTGTCCGAGGATGCGGCCGAAAAAGAAGGCTGTCTTCAGGCGTATGGGGAATATCTCGAGAATCCGCTCGCCGTTGTGCGGGGCAAGATGCTCGCGAGGGTGCCGGGCGAGGCTTTCTCTGAAGAGGACCCGTGGCACGTGCTTCTGTGGCATTTCTTCTTCGATGAAGCGACCGACACCGAAATCGAGGAATTCGTCGCGGCGCTCAAAGATGCGCTCATTCACGATGCGGCGGTTACGGGGTCGAGCGAGTACGTCGCATCGACGGCGCGCGCCTATGTGATGAAAAGGCTGCTCGCGTCGGCAGCGGCGCGCAGCGACGGCTGGGATCGCGCGCTTGAGCATGCGCTCGGCTTAATGTTGTGCTGGATGTTCGACGTTGAATGCGCCGACGACGAATCGGTGGCGCTTGCGAACGACGGCCTGCTTACGGGCGGTGGCGTGGCGCCTTCTCGCAAGAAGCCGAAGGCGGGCCGCGTGCTTTCGTTTGACGCGTATATCGTTGACGGCCCTGCGCGTATCGATCTCGAAGAGGGTCGTGAGCTGCGCGTTCACCCGTGGCTTCGCCCGCGTGTGGGTATTGGACATGCGTTCGAGAAAGACGAATGCCGCCAGCTTGGGTGCCGCCGCGCGGAATTCTCAGGCGAAAAGGCATGGGGTGCCATGAATCTTCCGGGGCAGCAGGAATGCTTGGCCCTCGGTGCAAATGGTCGCGCGCAAGACCCGGTTTCCAGAGAGCATGCCTTGCTGCTGTATGCGGGAAGCGAACCGCAGGGCAAGGAAAAGGAGTGGCTTGTCTTCGATTTGGCGTCCACGAATGGCACGCTCATCGTGCGTTCGAATGCCGATGGAAGCATGTCGAATGTGATTGTCGGCTTTGGTGCGAACAATTACGCCGATGCGAGGGCGCTGTCGTTTGGGCCTGCGTGCGCGGGCGATGAGCTGCTTCTGCGCGAGGTAGCCAGGCGTGCGGGTGCGGCGGTTCAGATGCGCGGAGCGTGCATTATGCCTGGTGACACGCTCGTATTCGGCTTTGCCGTGATGGAAGATGCCAACGGCGTGGTTTCGTTCGGCGCGCGAAACGGTGCGTTGTGCCTGCGCGTGCGCGAGGCTTAGCGGGCGCGTTTGGCCGTGCGCCGCATGGGGCATTCAGTCTAGCGAACCGAAACGTTCACCCAGCCCGAATGTTGCGAAGATGCGATGCGGCTTCCCTCGACAAGAGCGCAGCTTAAACCGGGGCGCAGTTCGAGTACGTTCGTGGTTGAAAAGCTCGGTTGCTGCACATAAAGCGGGCGCTCGCTTGTGTTGGTCGCGATCCAGCGGCCTTGGTCGCTTTCGTCGGGATGCACGGCAAGCCCGCCAATCGTACGTGGGCACCTGCGCACCTGGTCGGCATCGATGCGCGTCGCGATGGAGCAGGTGTAGAAAATGATGCAGCGGGAGCATGCGGTGGCATTGCCTGCATAAGGCGTATTGGTGGCGAATTCCATAGTTGCTTCCTGCGCTTTCGTTGCTGAAGTTGTTTGACCTGCGACTATGTGCGCGGTTGAGGGCGGCCGAACTACGTCCGCGTTGCGGTTGGGCCGTATTTGGATTGCAGCCGAGCTGCGCACGCATTATGGCGAAGTCTGCGCCCGCGTTGCGGTTGGGTAGCGCTCGCATCGCGGTTGGGCGGCGTTGCGTTGGCATCGGCCGTGGTCGCTGGCCATTTCCGTGCGACTTGCCGCGCGGCTTCGCCCTTCAACCTTGCGGCAACCTGTTAAACGCTACGAGCATTTAACAGGTTTCAGCCCGCGTCGGCGCCGTGCGCGCCAATTCTCCCGATCGCTTCGGGCGGCTTCAACGCGCAGCGTGTTCTCCGGTCCCCGCTCGTTGTGCGTGATTCTGCCTTAGCCCATGTGGCCCTACTCTGCGTGTTCCGCGAAGCCGTTTTCCCTAAGCCACGCTTTCGCGGGTGGGAAGCCTTCCTTTTGGTACGCCTCGTCGTGCGCGGCAGACTTTCTAATATAGGAAAGCCCGAGCTCGCGATTTTCCTCGACGTGGTGAACCGCGCCCTGCGCGATGTAGGACCCTGAATACAGGGCGCATCCCAGGAAGAACTGCGCCACCACAGCGCCCTTCGCCGCCGCTTCGCCCATGAACAGCATGACGTCGGCTTCCGAATACTTGATCGAAGTTCCCCCGAGGTTGTCGCGGGCGCAAATGGCGAGGTAGTACAGGGCACTCACGCAGCCTTGGCGCGCGAGCCGCTCGAACACGCCTACTGCCTGCGCATAGTGTCCCGAGTTGAACTCGTCAAGCGCTTGCGCGAGCGTGCCCGCTTCGAACGAGGGCGCGTCCTGCGCCAAAATTCGTCCGCCGCCAAGGGCGGCGTTCAGGCCAAGCAGGTGGAGCTCGTGGCGATACGATGTCTTGTCGCGTGGTAGGGCGTTTTTCAGCTGCGTTGTGGTGGGACGCTGGGCGGCGTTGACGGCCAGGCATGCTCCGAGCGTCGCGCGAAACTTCGCATCGAATGCGTCGACCGCGGCGTGCGCCGCCTTCTCGACGGCAGCGGCGGATTCTTCGATGCCATACGTCGATTGCAGGGTTTCGGCGATGTCTTCCTTCAGGAAATCGAGCGTCTCGGCGTCGTGCACGAAATCGTTGAGCGCGGCTTCTTCGAGGTAGATGCCTTTTTCTCGCCCATATTCGATAAACCCGGGAAACGGAGCGATCGAGCGTTCGTGCGCGAGGCGCTCGCGCTCGTCGGTCCAGGCGGGGTCGTATCGAAGGCTGCCGTCGCTATTCTGGGCGACCACGCCATACGCGGGCGGCTTGTTTTCGCCGGCGAGCAGCGCGAGCATCGTGGCCGCGAGCGAATACGCGTCGCTGCCTTTGCGCAGGTCGGCTTCATCGCTTGAAGGAAAGCAGCTTTCCGGAGACGAGAAGCCCTGCGTTCCCCAGGCGGGTCGGGCCTGGTCGCGCGAGGTTTGCGCAATGCCGAAGTCGATGAGGCGCACGCATCCTGTTGAATCGAGCAAGATGTTGCTGGTCTTGATGTCCTGGTGGATTACGTGTTCGCGAAGTTCCGTTTCCGCCGTGGCGAGGAAGGCGATGACGGGCGATATGGTCGAAAGCGTCTCCTCGACCGTCATGCCTCTTCCCATGCGGCGAAGGTGTTTCGCAAGGGTGTCGCCGTCGAGCCATTCCTCGACGATGCAGCTTTTTTCTTGGACGCCGGCTGCGTGCGGCATGCGCACGGTGCCATGCGCGAGGGCATTGGGAAGCACGCGGAAGTTCGAGAACTTCTTCAACGAACGCCACTCGAGCAGGCACTCTTCGCTGTTCTCGAACACCTTTACCGCGACGGGCGTGCCGCTAGGCGTGTGCGCTTTGAAAATGGTCGCTTGCCCACCGTGGCTTACTGCTTTCTCGAATGCGAGATTTTGCGGCGTTTGGCGAATGTCGCTGTGCTCGGGTGTGGCGGGGATGAAAAGCAGCTTGTGCGAGAAAGGAGTGCTCGGTGCCGACATGGCGCCCGAATCCGCCAGCGTAGGCGCTGACGCATCTGCCAACATGAATGTTGCCGATGGCAGGGTCGCCGCCGCGGCTTCCGGCATCGCTGTCGAGGTCGACGACCCCGTTCCCGTGAGAAGTTCTTGGCTCATGCCGACCTCCTTTGCGCTCAGACCTTCGCGTGCGATGTTGCTTTGTGATTACGCTAAGGATAGCGTAACTACCACACGGCGGTCGCTCTTAGCTGCTGTTTCGTCGAACGTTCCGGTGTTCATGGAGGTTGCACCTTCATCGCCGCGGCCGATCGCCTCGATAGAGCCGGGGTTGACGCCCGCTGCAATCAGGGCGTCGCGCACGGCTTCCGCGCGGCGCTGGCTCAAGTCGACCAGGTCGCTGCGCGAGAATGCGGGGGAGGTGGCGGTGTAACCTTCGATGACCACGGTGGCGCCGCTGTTGCTCGTAATGGTGCCTGCGAGCTCGGCGAGCGTCGTTTTGGCCTGGGTGGGGTCGATGAATTCGGCGGAGTCGCCCACGAAGGCGAGCACCGTTTCATTCAGAACAACCTGGGCGCTCTGGCCGCGCTCAAGGTGGGGGAAGCTGAGCGAATCCTGTTCGAAATCGATGGTCGAAACGGTCGGCAGGTCGGCGTCGCAGCCAAGGCGCGTGAGCACGTCGGGCTCGACAATCGCCACGCCGCCGGTCGCTTCAACGAGAGTGGGATAGAGGCTTTGGAGCTTTGTCGCGATGGAGTTTGGGATCACCTGCTCGCCGCTCGCCTGGCCGAGGCCGTAGAAGTGCACTTCGATGCCCGAGAAATTCGCGAGAGCGCCCATGCTTGCCAGCTGGTTCGCGATGTCATTCGCATCGGCGTTCAGAAGGTCGCTCGATCCAGCCAAAAGCCCCGTGGGGTTCAGCCCCGAGCTAATCACGTTGATCACCATTTTCGAGCCGTTGTCGTGGGCGCGCAGCTCGTTGGCGGCGTTGTTGAGGGCGGAAAGGGTATCGATCTCGCCGGTTTGGGCGCGGGCGCCGCACACGCTCGTGAAGTAGTCGGCGAGGAAGGAATCGATTTCTTTTTCTTGGCCGGCCTGCGAGTTCTTCGTGGTGGCGAAGGTTTTCCCGTGCGGGGTCGAATTCGCGTCGCAGGTGAGGTAACCCGCGTAATTGCCCTGCTCAATGGCCGCCTTTGGGCAGGCGAGACACGTTGTGGGAATGCGGAACGCGCTGTTCTGGCTGGCGGAGGTCACGACCATGCAGCTCACCGGCTCGGTAATGGTGGACGAATCGACCGCTGCGGGGTCGATGGTGTAGCTTCCGGGCGCAGCGCTTTGCGCGCCGCTGGAACCCTCGGCTGCGCAACCCGTGGCGAATGACGCGATGAGAAGCGTGAGCAGAAACGATGCTGCGATGGTTGCCGTGCGAAGGGCGGTGTTGTTCTTGAAGCTCATGGCAATCGGTCTCCTTTACGCTGCTTTTGCCTGGTCGGCGGCGGAGTTTTCGGCGCCTATGGCGTCGTTGGCGATGTCGTTGGGGGCGGCGGCTGCGTCGGGGTCGACTGCGGCCTCGCTGGCGTCGCCCCCGATTTCAGCGTCAACGTCGGCCGCCGCGTCGCCGCCTTTGCCAGGGCTGTTGGCCGTTGTCTCATTCGTCGCTGCGGCTTCGGCTGTGGGGGCTTTCTGCTCGGCGGCAATTGCATTGGGGTATTTCTTTGCGATGCGCGCGTCGAATTCCGCGGAAAGCTTGGCGAATTGTTCGCGTTCCGTCTTGCGCTGGGCCTCGATTTCGTCCACGAAGCCGATGAAGCAGTTGTGGCTGTCGTCCGATTTCGCGACGAGCTGCTGGAACACCTGCTCGCACGAGCCCTTCGCCGCGGCGATGCTCTGGCGTCCGGCGGCGAGCGCGACGCGGGCGGCGGTCGCGATGTCTTCGTCGATGTGGTTCTCGATGATGCGCATGCGCTCGATTTCGGCCTGCAGGGCTTCGGCTTCTGCGCGAATGTCGAGGCTCTTAATAAGGAAGGCGGCGATGGCTTCACCAAGCGCGATGCCCGCCATAATCAGGACAAACGCCATGCCGTCGATCGAGAGGCCAGAAACGACCTCGCCTGAGACGCTCGTCGTGGTCGAGGCGGCTTCGGTGGTCGCACGCAGGAAGGCACCGGCCATGGCCACGAAAAGCGATCCGATGATCGCGCACGCGGCGGGGCCCTTCTCGCCAGCGGCGATTTTCTCCGACGCGACCCAGGGCAGAATGATGAGCAAAAGGCTTTGGGCGATGGCTACGAGCCCGGCGAAGAAGTTGTTCGGATTGAAGGTGCCGAACGGGTCAACGTCGAGGAAGACGCACACGGCTGAATAGTCGAGGCCTGCGTTGGCCAGCGCCAACATACCAAGCAGTGCGGTGCTCGTGACTTTGTTCATGGCCTACTCCTTCGTCTCGAGGGTTGCGCGAGGCGCGCGTGTCTGACTGGTTTGGCGAGCTTGACGGGCTTGGCGGGCTGCGCGTTTCGGGGTGATGCGCTCCAGACGCTGTTCGGCCTGGATGATCTGGCTGCGAACGGCTGCGCGATAGGTGGATTCCATCGTTTCGGTGTAGCGGGTGAGCGCCTCCTCGATTTCCGCGAGGTGCTTTTCGGCCGTGCAGGCGGTTTCGTGGTAGAACAGGCCCACACCAGTTTTGAAGAACGTCGCGTAGCTGTCGGAACGCGCGAGCTGGCGGCCGCGTTCCTCGTCGTAGTTGGGCGCTTCGGGAATGACGAGGCCGATGCTGGCGGCCGGGTTGCCGATTTCCTTCTTCGAGGCGGAAGGCGAAACCGACATGCGGGCAGGGCCTTCAGGCAGGGTAATCTTCTTGCGGAACAGGTTCATTTCCTAGCCCTCCTTCTCGATGACGTCGACGTTGCGCGTGCCCAGCACGCCGACGAGGTTGTAGGGCGGCTGCACGTTTCCGCGGCGCGCGGCCCATTTGAGGTGCGTGTCGCTGAGCACTTCGTAGTTGCAGGCGGTGAAGGCATGGCGTGCTTCGAGCGCTTCCGACGTGCGGTTTACCATGCGGTTCGCGCGTGTCTGCATGGCGGTCCAGGCGGAAAGCTCGCTTTCGACCCGGCGCGCGGCCGCTTCGCGTTTTGCCACCTGAACGGCCTTGTCGTGCTGTTTGATGGCCTCGCGGTCGGCCTCGGGCAGCGCCGAGATGTTGCGGTCGTCCACATGGACGGGCTGGTCAACCGCGGCTCGGGCTTCGTTGACCGCGCCGCTGAGGCGGCTGCAGGTTTCCTCGCACACGGCTTGAACCTCTTTCGCCGTGTTCATGACGCGGCTCAGCTGGATTTCCTGGAGGCTCTGGTCGCTGCGCGCGGAACCCTCGAGCTTCGAGAGGAAGGGCGAGTTGCAAACGTGGTCGGAGGTTTTCTGCTTGACCTGTTTCGACCACAGGATGCCGCTAATGGCGGTGGTCCACTTCTTCGGCGAGAAAATCGCCCTGCTTGTGATGCGTATGTTGCGGTCGAGCTTGTCGAGCTCGAGGTCGATCCACTCCAGGGCCTCTTCGCACTCCTTGATTGTCGTGATCGATGTTGGTTTTTTGACTTTGCCCATGGCGCGCTCCTTTCCGACGGGTGCTTGTTGGGTGAGCCGTTTTCGCATTTCACCCTCTACATGGAAAACGGCGGCTAGCCTTTCTGGAAAACCAACGCCGCCTTGGTCGGCGGGTAAAGCACGGTTGCGTTGTCGCGGGGCCGTGCTTCGCGCTCTATTCCGACGAGGCGGCGTGGAGGGGCGGGCGGCCTAGTACGGATACGCTCTGCCTCCGCAGTGGGGGCATTGGGTCCACAGCACCTCGGCGGTGTGCTCCTTATTGAAAACTTCGTAGCAGTTGCTGCATTCAAATGTTTGCTCGACCATGGCGGGCTCCTTTTCCGGCGGGGGATGCGTTTCGGACGCGCCGCCGTTCGCGCGTCTTGCCCTCTACATGGAAAAGTGCGGATGCTTTTTCTGGAAAATGCGAAAGGCCTGGTGGGAGTGGCATTGGAGGTTTGGTGGACATGGAGTTGGGTATGCGGCTAGCGGCTTGGCGGGCGTGGCGTCGGCGTGCCGCTTGCGGCCTGGTGGGCGATGTGGGAAATGCCTGGTGTTCGAAATGCTGGCTGTGCTGGCGCGGTCTCGCGGTCGAGATGCTTAGGGCTTGGGTGCGCGGAAACGTAGCTCGTGCCGCTTGCAATCTGGTGCGCGGGTCGGCTCTGGTTGCGGTCTGGCGGGTGAAATGATGCGCGTGCCGTCTGTGGCCTGATAAACGGATTGTCGACCTCCCATTCGACCTTGCGTTGCGTCTTGTTGGGTCGTTTCTGCCAGGAAATGCCACAAGGGGGCCTCATTGCAGACATGTTGTTCGGACGAAATGGGGAATTCGGCGTTGAAGATATTTGCGACCTGCGGTTTTGCGGTCGCAGTATCGGATTGCTCGTCATGGGGAGCCTAAAAAGAGGCCCCCTTGCGGCGTTTTCTGACAATTCAGAACGATTTCTCTGCAGGGAGGCCCCATTGTGGCATTTTCTGCCGGTTTTGATTTTTCTTTGCGGGGCGTTTCTTCCGCGTTGTTTTCTGCTGGGTGGCGACGATGTGGGTCCGGACCCCATGTGTCAAGTGGGGAAGGCCGTTCGTTTGATAGCTAAAATATCCCGGTGATCTGCGCCTTCTCGAAGGGGTTTAAAAGATGCTCGATAATCGGCGGCGATGCGCTCGTGGAATCGTTATTTGTATGCTCGCAAGGAGTATACTCATGCCCACACGAGGCTTGATGTTGCCGACACGTGAAATTGGGCCGCGTCTCTCGGGTAAGAGTAAAAGCCTGGCGAGCTTAATCGCTTGCGCAGCCGCCTGTGTAGCAGGGCGGTTTCGAATGGTCGTTCTGAATGGCCACAGGCATGTTGGCAAAACAATGTGCAGGGGATCGCGCGATTGCTGGGTCCTGCTATTTGCATGGGCATTGCCTCGTTGGACACGCTATGGCCGAAATCGAGCAGAGTACGGCCGGGCTTGTCGCTGTCGATGCTTTTTGAAATCGAAGTTTTGCTGACGTGGGTGCGCGAATTGCGCTTGGAATACGAGGTGGGCTCATGAAAACGCTGGTTGTGGGCGATTTGCATTTGAAGCAGCAATTTGTGCTGCCCCGTATCGATGGGATGCTGGCTGGTGATGCAGAAATTGGGCGTGTCGTATTTTTGGGGGACGCGTGCGATGACTGGGGCGCGAACGAAGCCGATGAGCTAAACGCTATGGAGTTTTATGCAAAATGGGTTCGCGAGCATCGCGGGCGCGGCATGCGAATCGACGTGCTGCTGGGCAACCACGATTTTTGCTACGTGCGTGGCAAGCGTGGCCCGGGCTCGATCATGTCCATTATGCGCAATCTGCGAACGATTCTGGAAGATGCCCTGCAGGCAAAGGTCGCCTGTGCAGTTGGGCCGTATTTGTGCTCGCATGCGGGTGTGACGGGAGTGTGGGCGAAGCGGTTTTTGGCCGACGTGCCTGCTGATGCGGTAGCGATTGCCCAGCGCTTGAACGAGATGCTCGCCGATTCGTCGTATTGGGGCGATTTGGACAGCTGTCCGCCGTCGCGTGGGGGCTGGTCGCTGCCGGGGCCTTTGTGGGCCGACTTGCGCGATATGCTCGACGATGCGTTGCCCGGCGTGCCGCAAATTGTGGGTCATTCGCCGGTCGAGCGTGTGGAGAACTATGCTAGCGGTTGGATGGCGGCAGGTCGCGACCCCCTGTGGGCATGCGACACTATGTCGCTCATGAGCTATGGTGCGCCCATCGGCGATGGGTCGATGTTGCTTGTTGACGAGCCGGGTGCAATGGATGGGCCAGCCGGCTCGTGTGGCTCGGGCGCTCCGAGCGGGTTGTGCGGCCTGGGCGTGTCGAATGGGACAGATGATGCCGCCGAAACGCTCGAAGCGTACGCAGTGCCATTTCCTGGCGAGGGCACATTCGCCGAAGCGTGCAAGCGATATTGGGAAGCACGCTAGCCGGCGACGTTTTGGGCTGGTCCCGGCGCCGGTGGCTTCCTCCTTATTTCTTGCGGTAAAACGCCATGCATACGAGGGAAATAATGCAGAACGCCGCCGCGCATAGCAGCATGTGGAAGAAGCCCTGTGCGCCCGGCGTGGCAGAAACAAAACCGAGCAGCAGCGCTGGTGCCACGGTGGTGCCCACTTGACGAACCAGCGCAATGGTTGCGATTGCGGCTCCGCTTTCTGTGGGGCTCGTGTTTTCGAGCACCATGTAGTTGGTGGGCGCGCCCATTGCAAAACCCATACCCAAGCCCATAATAGACAAACCGACGATGAGAAGAATTGCGTTTGCGCTGTTCAGACTTACGAACGCGAGGAATAAAAAGCCCGCGGCCGCCACGGAGAGGCCGCCCATCATAACGGGCTTAGGACCGAATTTATCGATAAGCTTGCCGCCAATCGGCGGGCCGAACATGCTCACGATGCCTACGGGCAAAATATACAAGCCGCCCGAGCCGACCGGCGCGCTCATGATGAATTCGGCGACTTCGGGGATGATTGTCATGGTGATAATGACGCAGCCCACAAAGAAGCTCACCACCATAGTGATGACGATGGGCTTATTGCCGAGGTATTCCAAATGGAACACAGGGCTTTTTGCGTGGCGTTCCGTCAGCACAAACGCAGCGAGCGCTACAACGAAGCCCAAGGCGGGCGCAAGCACTTCCGCCGACGCGATTGACTGGCCGACGTGCCGCACATCGATGTGCTGAACTGCGAACAGGAACAGCAGCACCGTGACGACGAGCAGTACTGAGCCGGGGATGTCGAGTGGCGTTGAGTCTTCGACGTTGTGGTTCGGAAGAGCGCGCAGGCTCGCGACAATGAGCGCCAAGCATACGGGAATGGCGAAGAAGAACAGCGCCGACCAGTGATCGTTTCCTACGATGCCCACGACCAGGCTGCCTACGGCGGCACCGATAACGTTTGCGATGCCAGCAACGGCGGCGGCTATGCCGAGCGCCATGCCCTTCTTTTCTTGAGGGAACGTCGCCCCTATTTCGGCGTTCGCTACGGGAATAATGCCGCAGGCGCCAACGGCTTGTACCAAGCGGCCGGCGAGCAGGACGGGGAAGCTGCTGAGTATTTGCGACAGGCCGCAAATAAGCGAGCCTGCCATGAACACGAGCAAGCAACCGATGAAGACCGGCTTGCGGCCGCGGATGTCGGCGAGCTTGCCGATAACGGGGATACATGCGGCGTAGAACAGCGTGTAGATGTTCACCATCCAAATGCCCGCGGTGTCGACTAGGCCGAAATCTTGCTGAATCACGAGACGTACGGGTGAAATCATGCCCACGTATAACCCGCCGAGCAAAAGGCCCAAAAGATATATGGCGAAAATGGCGCCAACGCCGCTTTGCGTGTTCGATTCGATATTTCCGCGCATGAAGGTCCCCCGTGAAGCGTTTGCAAAACCCCTTTATGGTAGCACTGGGAAATCGGGTTCGTGGTTTCTGCACGAGAGCTTAATGTGGAGGGTGCAAGGTGCAGGGGAAATGCGACGCGTGGAGTGCGAAACGTCGTCCGGCTCGAGGCTTCTCTCGTTTCGCCCGTGAATTTCTTGGCGAAAATGGCGTGCTTTTCATCAGGCATCTTATTGATAGTTACGGTGAAAATTTGCGGTTGCCGCGGGTGTGGAGCTCTTTTTCGTGCCTGTTTACGCTCGTTTTTGTTTCTTGTTTAACTCTCGCGTTCCCACTTCGTTTCTCGACGCGCGAGTCACGCGTATGGGACAATGAAGGCAACGAAGAACTCAGCGGAAATTCGGGCGAAACGGAGGCGACCGTGGCGAAGCATATGACGAGGCGAACGTTCGTGGCGGCGGCATGTGGCGTCGTAGCCGCGGCGGCGTGCGGCCCTGTGACTGCGACGATGCTTGGTTGCGCAAAACAGAATGCAGACGACTCTGCGTGGACGTGGGAAGAAGACTCCGACTTGCCCGCGTTGTGTATAGAGGTCTCTGGCGGCGCAATCGTTGCCATGCCGGGCAATGGCTGGAAGCCGCAAGACGAGTGGATTCAGCTGCAGCTTTCGGGCGGCTCGATTCCTGGCAAGGAAATTGAAGCCATAACCCAGGAGGGCTCAACGTTGGTTGTGCGCTTGAAGAAACCGAATAGCGACATGGAGACCATGGACTTGTGCCTTACCGAATATCGTGTGGCTGGCGGCGATGTCTCGAGCGTCGAATCGGTCGTGGTCGACGACAAGGGCGAGCGCCTCGAGGCCCAGCTCGGTGTCGATGGCGAGGTCCGCGCCGTGCAGTAGGAGAAACGTTACGCGCCGCTTTCTTCGCTGACGCTTTTCGTCTTAAGGGTAAAACGTGCAGTTGTCGCAAAAAGAGCGGCGGCTGCACGTTTTCACTTGTGCCGCTATGGTATATTTGCGAACAGACGTTTGTAGATTGATTCGTGGCATGTGCGGTTTTCGCCGCTTGTCGCTTGTGAGAGGTTGCCGATGATTGCATTCCTGAAAGGCACGATGGCCGGCCGAAGCGCTGATACAGCCTTCGTCGACGTGAACGGCGTCGGCTTTGCCGTGTACATGCCTGCGACCGATATTGTGAAACTCCCCGAGGCGGGCGCCGATGTGGCGCTGTTCACACACCTTGCCGTGCGCGAAGATGCCATGACGCTGTATGGCTTCTTGTCTCAGGAAGAACACGCGCTGTTCCTGCGTCTTATTGGTGTGTCGGGCATTGGCCCGAAGGCAGCGCTGGCGGCGCTTTCCACGTTCAAGCCGGCCGAACTTATTTCCGCTATTCAATCAGAAGACGTGAAGGCGGTGTCCACCATTCCGGGCGTGGGCAAGAAAACCGCGCAGCGCCTTATTCTGGAATTGAAGGGTAATTTGGCGCAGGCGGGCGAACAAGACCTGTTCAGCGCCGCGACGGCGGCGGCGACTGAGCGTTTGCAGGGCGCGCGCGACGGTCTGCTCGCTATGGGCTTCACGCTGGCCGAGGCCGATTTGGCGCTGAAGGGTGCTCCCGAAGAATTGAATACCGAGGGCGCGCTGTTGCAGTATGCTTTAAAGCGACTTGGCTCGGTGGGGTAAAGGAAGTAATTCGTGGCTGAAGGCATTCAAATAGAAGGAATGGTGTTCGAGGCACCTTCGGGCGGTTCGGCGCCGGGAGGCGCGGGCTTCGCGCAGCAAACGCCGCGCGAGCGTGTGGTTTCGAGCGACCTCACCGAAGACGATTTGGCGCTCGATCGCTCGCTTCGCCCGAAATACCTGGACGATTATCTGGGCCAAACGCGCGTGAAAGACAGCTTGTCCATTCTTATTCAGGCGGCCAAGCAGCGCGGCGAATGCATGGACCACGTGCTGTTCAGCGGCCCTCCGGGTTTGGGCAAAACCACGCTCGCCACCGTTGTCGCCAACGAGTTAGGCGCGAACATTCGCACCACGAGCGGCCCGGCTATTGCACGTCCAGGCGATTTGGCGGCAATTCTTACGAATCTCGAAGAAGGCGACGTGCTGTTCATCGACGAGATTCATCGCTTGAATCGCCAGGTGGAAGAGGTGTTGTATCCCGCGCTGGAAGATTGCGTGCTCGATATTGTGGTGGGCAAGGGGCCGGCGGCGCGCAGCATCCGCCTCGATTTGCCGCACTTCACGCTTATCGGCGCGACCACGCGCACGGGTTTGCTTACCGGGCCTTTGCGCGATCGATTCGGTATCGTGTTCCGCTTGGATTATTACACCCCTGAAGAGCTTGCTGACATCGTGAAGCGCTCGGCGGGCATTTTGGATGTGACGGTCGATGAAGAAGGCGCCATTGAAATCGCGCGCCGAAGCCGCGGAACGCCTCGCTTGGCGAACCGTCTGCTCAAGCGCGTGCGCGACTGGGCGCAGGTGCGCGGCAACGGCGATATCGACGAAGATACCGCGGCCGCGGCATTGAGCTTTTTCGAGGTCGATTCGCTAGGGCTCGATGGCCTTGACAACAAGATCCTTGAGCTTTTATGCGACTCGTTTGCGGGGCGTCCCGTGGGCCTTACCACGCTTGCATCGGCGCTTTCTGAAGATCCGGGCACGGTGGAAGACGTGTATGAGCCGTTCCTCATTCAGCAAGGGCTCATTATGCGCACGCCGAAGGGTCGCCAAGCAACTGCCAGGGCGTTTGACCATCTGGGCCTGAAGATGCCTGGGGCAGAAGCGTAAGCGAGCCCGAACAAGCCCGGGCATACGCCAAAAGTCAGCGAGCGGGAATCTAGCGAGGCGAGTTCGCTTGAAAGAGGAGAGAAGCGTAGCAGCGCTATGCGAGCGACGAACGAAAGCGAAATCGCCCGCCAGATTCCCGCGCAGCGTCGAGCGAATACTCCGTTCGGCAGAACGGGGTTCCTAACATGTTTCAGCAAGATTATTTGATGCGTCTGATTTGGCAATTCGTTGAGGCGATGCGTCGCACGGTTGAGAAAGACGACGACCCCGATGCGAAAGCTGCGTCGGTGGAAGACGCCATCGCGAATGCGCTCGAAATGGATGCGAATGTGGTACTGGGGCTGGCGCCCGAAAGCTTCGCAGGCATTCTGAGCGTATCGGGAACCGATCCGCATGTGGTCGAGTATTTGGTGCGCGGCATGGCCCTTGAGTCGTATTACCTTGAACAGGCCGGCAAGCAACAGGCGGCTCAGCTGCGATTCGATCAGGCTTGTGCGCTCGCGGCAGCATATGGCATCGAAGCGCCTGCGGCGGATGAGATTCCCGTGATGAACGATTTCGACGAAATGCTCGAGGCTGACGGCATTACGGGTGAGGAGTAGCTTTCGTCGGGCTTCTTCTGGCTGATTGGCGCGCCATCGCGCCGTTGCGCGGCGGTTCGATTGAGGCGCTGTTGATGGTGGTTGTCGTTGGCGAGTGAAGAGCGGTTGTCAATGGTTGCTTGCGGCGGTCGAGACCTCACGTGAGCCCGATGCTTTTTAACCGCATGTCAACAGTTCGTCGGCGAATTGCAAGTTTTCAAAATTCATAAAGAAATGCCGCGCAATCTCACTAAAATGATAACAATCGCCGAAGTAAGACCGAATGGCACCCGTGCCGTCGTGGACGATGGAAGCGTTTTGTTCCATCGTAAACGGTGGGGCAGGTTTTGGTGGACCCAGAGCAATCTGGGCAGATTACATCCCCGGTAATTCGGGGAGAGAAAGAGGCCGAAAATGGCTGAAGGAACTGTCAAATGGTTCAACCCCGAGAAGGGCTACGGATTTATCTCCCAGGCCGATGGCGAAGATCTTTTCGTTCACTTCTCCGAGATCAAGATGGACGGTTATAAGACCCTCGACGAAGGCCAGCGTGTGTCCTTTGAGGTTACCACGGGTCAGAACGGCAAGCTGCAGGCCAGCGACGTTCATAAACTCTAAAGCGCAAAGCACCAAGCGCTCGCTCTAACAGAACCACGAATCGAAGGAGGCCGCCCCGCGGGGCGGCCTCCTTGCATTGTGGGGTGCACCTGTTAAATGCTCGTAGCATTTAACAGGTCGCGTTAACCAAACGCGGGCGATTCATTTCAAACTCGCTCATAAAAGTGCGAAAATCTCTGAAAAGTCGCTCATAAAAGTGTAACCTCACGTCGCAAACTCGCTCATGAAAATGTATAACGCCTGGTGAAGTAGCCGTCGCGTACGTTGAAGACAATGAAGTCCGATCAGTGATGGAAACACCGAGCGGGCTTCTTGGCACCCGTGGACGCGCGGCGGGGTGGTGCGCTCGAAGTGAAGAAGACACCTGCTCAATGCTGCGAGCGTTTAGCAGGTTACGAGGGCGCGATGTTCCAGCGAGTGCGTCTCGCTGGTTCTATTCCTCGTCAATGCCCCTATTACGATTGCAACCGTCCCCCGCGGTGCGTATGGTCCGACGAGGAAAAGCGGTGGCTTCGCGATTTGGCGGCCCGCCATGTTCCGCACGGGACTTGTCTAAAAGGTTCTGGTCCTATGCTGGGCCTTTCTTTTGATGCTGAACAGGGGTGTTGGTGGAGCGTCTGCATTCATGGGCGTGCGCGATACTGCCGTTTGCTTAAAACTTTTGTCATCGTTATCGGAAAATCCGAGCATGAAGCTGCTAGGCGTATCCTAATGTGAAAATCTGCTCTGTGGTAGGATATTAGGCTGCCAGACTCGGGTCCTGGTTTTCATTTCGGCTCCTCTTGCGGCAATCGAGATGTGCGAGATGAAGTACGTGGGCATGAACAATCATGTGAACAGAGAGGATTTCTACAAATGTCTAGCATGGGCTTGATGCAGCATAGTATTTTGCAAAGCGAAGGCTCTTGGAAGACTCCTCTGATGACCCTGTTTGCCCTTGCGCTCTATTGGCCGCTCTTTATGCTGCCTCTTTTCCCGGGAGAATTTTTTCCTCAACTCCCATACGCCTCATCGAATTTTACGTATTCTCTTCTCTTATTTCTTGTAATGCTCTCTGGGTCGTTGGTGCTGGCTAGACGCCCCAATGGGCTCATATCTTTTTCTAGGAGTGCACAGGTGGCGTTGTGCATGCTCGCGCTTATTTTGCTCGCATTTGTGGTTTTGCTCCTGGTGTTTCAGAAGGTGGGTGCTAACCCTCCTTTGATTTTATTCTGGCTCTATCCTGTTGTCGTCGGGTTGTATGGTGTGTTTCTCGGCGTTCGCATGATGTTTGCACTTGCATGTTGCGAAGAGCGGCTTCATGCGGCAATTGTGCTGGCGTCACTGCTCGTATCGTTCGTTGTTGGCGCGATAATTCCTTCAGTGCTTCAAGTGTGCGGGCTTCCTTATGCTGGTGCGAATTATCCGATGCTTCTTGCCGCGGGGGGCTTTGCTCAGATTTTGCCTAAACCAGATGCGAAGATGTTCAATGTGGGCTTGCAATCGTATACGAAGCGTGCTTTCGCTCGGAATATGCTGCTCGTACTCATGTTTGTGTGTTATCTGTTTGTGAGTGACATGTTTATGGGTTCGTATGTTTCTAGGTCCAGCGGGGTTTGGTTTATCGGTGATGCATTGCATCTGATCATAGGGTTTGCGCTCTATGCCGTTTGCTCTATTGGCATATTTGTTGAATACCGCAAGGAACGTTCCTCTTTATCACGCAGCGCAAGTGGAGCAAGCTCTTTCTTTTGGGGATCATTTATGCTGCTGCTTACTATATTCCTCTATTGCATAGCACTGCTTAATCCTGTCCATGTTGGCTTGTGCGCTGAAATAGTGTTGCCAAGTCTGCCGCTTGCCATGGTGCTTCTTTGGCTTTTGGGTTTCGAATGGGCAAGACGGTCTGATCGAAAGATAGCGCAATATATTACGGTCGCGATCCCATTGAGCATTGTTGGTATGAACGTGGTGGCAGACGCATTTGGGACGATGCCTTTTGGCGACAGCGGTTTTATGGCAAATACCATGAACGCCGTCGCGTTAGCCATGGCGTTTCTTATGGCGTTTTTCTTCTTCTTGTGGATGATCTTGGGCGTTGACGGAATTTATTCGCAACGTGGCATCGAAGGGGCAAGCGACGAGCAAGAGGAAGCTGTTCGTCGGCTTTCCTCGCAATATGACTTAACGCAGCGCGAATGCGATGTAATGCGTTTGCTTTCAAAAGGTCATACGCAAAAACGCATTGCTCAGGATTTGGGCCTGTCGATTAACAGCGTCCAGACGTATGCGAAAAGCCTCTATCGAAAAATGGGCGTACATTCGCGACAAGACCTGATTGACCTTGTGTGCGATGCGAAAGAAAACGAATAGACAAGTGCAAAAGTGTTCTGTTTGGTATGTGCCAGGAGGCCAAGAGTAGCTCTTGGCCTCCTGCAGGAACGTAAGAGTAGAGGCGTCTACCAAACGCTGATGGCCGTGGCGCAATCAGGGCTTTCCCACATATATGACCCGTCTTCGCCTGCAAAATATTCTTTCAAGTCATCAAATCCACTGGGATTTTTAGGTGTCATGTCGCCGGTCAGCGCGTGAATCACCGTATAACGCCCTGCGGTGAAGATATGGGAATTCGAAAAGCCTCCGGGCATGCTCCAGTTGATGCCGCCGCATGGGTTGCCTGCATCAACGCCGGCAGCGTATAGTCCCGGAATGGGATTGCTGTCTTCATCGATAACGCGATAGCGGTCGTCCACCATGACACCAGCGTTAATTGCCGACATGCCCACATCGCCCTTGATGCAGTAATACGGCGGAGTGTCCATTGCCACCAGATGACTGCCGGGCACACCGAAGTCGTCATCTCGCCCTTGTGCGCACATTTCGTTATAGCGCTTGATGCTTGCAACGCCTTCATCAACGGGAATGCCTGCATTTTCGCACAGCTCCTCGAGGGTGTTTCCCGATACCACAATTTCGGGATCCATCCAAGCGGACCCTTCGCCAACTAGGGCCACGGGTGGAATGCCCAGGCTGCTCGGATAAAATCCTTCGGTTTTGGAATCAAACAGCCTGAAATGCCTTCCTGCATCTTCTGGCTTGGTGGTGTAAGACATGGGGATGTTGAGGCTACTCATACCAACTGTCTCATTGCAGAAGCGTTTGCCTTCGAGGCTCAGTGCGAGGAAGGGGAAGAACATGAAGGGGCCGATGTAGTTGGAATGGATTTGACGCGCATGTCCAAGCGGGGCAATGCGTCCACCGGCAAGAATGCCAAGGATGTGGCCGTCACCAGTGTGGTTTTCCAGTACCCTTGGATACATAAACGAATCATGCAGATTGCGGTCGACCATTGAGTCGTTGTTCATGTAGTCGCCCGCCGCCAAGATGACCGCTTTTGAGGCGTTGAGTTTGATGTACTTTCCGTCTTTGGTTTTGCCAATTGCTCCGGTTACGGTACCGTCTTCAGACTGCACAAGCTGAACGCAGGGCGTTTCGTAGTAAAATTTGGCGCCGTTTTGTTCAGCACGATTTGCTAGGGCAACCATGAGACTCTGATTGGATTCTTGGGTTGCGTCGCATACGGCGACAAGGCTTCCGTCGTCATAGCGGATTGAGCTGTCGGTTAAGAACTCGATAGGGGTAATGCCCTCTTCGATACCGCGAGATATAACCCACGGTACCGCTTCTTCGGCATAGTCCACGTAATACTGGAACAGGGCAGGATTGATTCGCCAATCACTGAGTTTTGCCCAGTCGCTGCGCCAGCGTGCAATGCCCGACAAGTTGGAAGCTTCTTTAACTACGAAAGAGCAGCCGTTTCCGTTGGCGGCAACAGTGGCCTCTTTCTGGAGACATGCGACGGTCGCGCCCTCTTCAACGGCGGTAAGCACTGCGGGAACGCCGGCGCATCCGGCTCCGACCACCACAATGTCGTAGGTTTCTTCGGAGGCGAAGCTGGTTATAGGGTCGGTTTCCACCACGCTGTATTTAAAATCTGACGCGCGTAGGTCAGCGGGGAGATCAGATTTTGCCGCTGGGGCGTTTTCCGCATCTTTTCGCGGTGAACAAGCCGAAGCGCCGAGCAGAGTTGCGGCCGCGGCAAATGCCGCACCGCCTTTAATGAGATTTCTGCGGGAGATATTCGTTTCCATGCCACCCATTCCTTGTTTTTGCGTTTATGAGTTACCCGGGTTGTTTGAGAATTGTGCTGCAGGGCTGAGCATTTGTCTTCACAGGAAACAGGGACTTTTCGTTTTTTTCTTCATAGGAAACAGGGGGCTTTTCGTTTTTTCTTCCCACATGAAATATGGATATGAGGTTCATTGTTGAAGTTTCGGTGCTTGAAACGGTCGTGCTTCACTCTGGGATCGACGCGCATAAGAAAACCTCCCATTTCTCGTGTCCGAGAAATGGGAGGGGCAGTTCAAAAACGAAGCGGGTCTCTTCTTGTCTAGCGGGAGGGGAGGGTTTGCTAGGCAGCGAGTTGTTACAGTTTTGCCAAAATGCGGCCCACGAGCATGCCGTGGGTGAGGGCGAAGCCGTGGCTCGCGCCAGGCGCAGGCAGGGGGTAGTCGACGAGGAAGCGGCCGCCCTGGGTATTGCCAACCGCATACAAGCCATCGATGACCTTGTCCTCGGTGTCGAGCACTTCGAAATCAACGGTGGTTTCAAGGCCGCCTAGGGTCACCAGGATGTTGCAGTTCGTAATGGGGAATGCGAAGAACGGACCCTCCTCGATCGGGAAGAGTCGGTCGGCGCGCTTGCCGAAATCCTCGTCTTTTCCGTTGTGGGCGAGTTCGTTGTATCGAGCAATAGTTGCTGCGAACTTGTCTGCGTCAACGCCCATCTTCTCGGCGAGCTCTTCCAAGGTGTCGCATTTCACGCCCTGCTTATTCGGGGTGGGCGTGCCTTCGGCGAAATAGCTATTGTAGCTAGCGGTGTTGCCGTCTTCGCTCGATTCGTCGAGGGCGATATAGGCGCTGCGGCCATAGGAGCCGTTGGGAACTTCAGAGCCGCTGTTCACAAGCCAGTTTACATTGCCATGGCCGGTGTCCATGTGACCGATCTGTTCGGGCCACTTCGAGTCCCAAACGCGCCACAGTACGTTTTCGCGGGCTCGGGCAATTTGCGCTTGGATATAGGTGCCGCCCACGTCTTCGTTCATAACGCGGTTACCTTCGATGTCGACGAGAAGGAATGCATCACAGCCGAGCGGGCCGAACATGTTGTGAACCATGGGGGCGTGCGGGCCATCTTCCATTTTCGCGCCAATCCACATGCCCATTTGCTGGCCGTCGCCCGTATTCGTCTTTTCGCCCTTTGCATCGGTGTTCGGGAAAATGCTGTTGTAGCGCGTTGCCCACGGTTGGTAGTACTCGAGCATTTCACGATTGCTGGCATAGTCGCCAGTTGCGAGCAGGACGGCTTTCGCGGCATTGATTTGCTTATAGTTTCCGTCGGCATCTTCGACGATGACTCCCGTTACTCGGCCGCCGTCTTCGCGAATCAGCTGGCGCGCCCAAGTGCTGAACATGAAGTTCACGCCGCCAGCAACGCAAATGTCGTAAACATTTTTCATGTAGGGCGCATGGGTGGGCAGGCAAATCTGGCATACGTCGTAGAGGTCGTACCAGTCGTTTTCGATGTTTGCATCGGCGGGGTGCGGCCAGTGCATTTTGCGAACGCTCATGGACGTGCCATCGTAGGGATCGCCTTCGGCGCCAGTGCTGTACTGCCCCTCAGACGCGCTGAGGTACCAATCCAAAGCTTCGGCGGAGTTGTCGGCCCAAAGCTTGATGATGGGCATCTTGGGACGATAGCCGCATTCCTTCATAATCGATCCCGTTACGGCAGCTTTATCTACTTTGATGCCGAGCGCTTCCTGGATTTGTCCGCCGCACGAGGCGATTTGGTTTGAGCGAACCTGGAACGATTCACCCTTTTCGATGACGGCGATTTTCTCTCCAGCGACGCCACTTTCGATTGCGGAACGCGTTGCCGACATTCCCGACATGCCCGCGCCGATTATCGCGATATCGACATCGACGGTTTCCTTGATGTCGCTCGCGGGAATAGTCTCAGGCTTCTGCAGGAACGACGGGGTAGAATCGCCCGTGTTGCCCGAAGTTGAGTCTGTCGTGCTTGATTTGCTGTCGGCTTTGGGGCTGCATCCTATAAGTCCCATTGCGGCAGCACCTGCGGCGGCAGTGGCGCCAAGGCCAAGGAACGCGCGGCGAGAAACGCCATTGATTGCTTTCATTTTCCCTCCTGTATTTGTGACGCCGTAGCGTCGAATGCTTGCGGCGCATCGCTGCGCCATACGGTGGTTGAAAGATATGCTCTGGCGGTATCGGCTGCGTCATTCTTCTGGGTTGAACCCCGTACGCCCCATCAACCTTCTGGGACGATTTCTCGGTAATTTCCAGTTGAGAGCGGTGCTTCGCGAAATGAATCTGTGCGTGCGCTACAATGCCAAAAGCAAAAACAGGGGAGGAATGAATGCGCGCGTTTCGCAATATTGTGGCGTATATGGGCTTCGGATTCTATTGGGCATGGATTTTCGTGTCCTTTAATTCCGTGGGCTCGCTCGGTCAGAATCTTTCGATTGACGCTTTGACATCGTCTCACCTTGCTTCTTCTGTCGCTGCGATCTTGCCGCTGCTCGCGGCGTTCCTTCTGCGTGGTAAAATCGAGGCTCTTCCGCATCGTGCGCTTTTCGCGCTCGTTGTTTCTTCGTCGGCGCTCGCGTCGTTTTCGACAGCATGCATGCAGGCGTTTTTCGCTCAGCCGATTATGCATGCGGCCGCGGCGGCTTCGGCGGGCTTGTTTGTTGTCGGCCCTATGCTGGCATGGGGCATTGTGTATGGCTCGCTCGATGCCAAAAATGCGGTTATCTGCACCGCTCTTTCGTTCGCGTTTGCAGGGCTTATTTATTTCGCCACATCGTTTATGCCGTGGTCCGTCGCCGCTTTGGTTGCAACGGCATTGCCCCTCGCTACCGGACTTAGCGCATGCGCGTGCTTTTCCAGAGGCTCGAATCGCGCTGTCGGTTGGGAAGGCGGCATTCCCCAAGAGCCTCCTTCTCATTCGCCCGTCCCCATCGGAGCCCTGGTTGGGCTTGCGGTAGTGACGTTCGTGTACGGTGGCCTTCGCGTGTATTCGGTGCATGCGAGCGCTGAATTCTCTGGCCCGAGTGTGCTTTTCGTTTCCGTTGTTGCTGCGTCGGCCATTATGTTGTTGTATACGTTGCTCATTCCGCGAACGAGCTTGAATCTGGGCGTTCTTTACAGAGTCGCACTCATTGCGTTCGCTGCCGTGCTTATGCTTGCGGCGGTTGGCGAGGAAGTTGCGGCCATCCCTCTTGAGGCACTTGTGCGTTGCGGCATGATGCTCTTTGAAATGCTGACGTGGGTGCTACTCGCTGAAACAGTTCGAACGGGCAGCATGTCTGCCCTTGCGGTGTTTTCTGCGGGCAGGTTTGCCGTCCATGTTGGCATCTCCTTGGGAGAGGGGTCAGCGCTCATATTCGGCGTGAGCTCCCTGGAATTCTTGGTGTGCGCTGTTGTCTCGCTTATCGTGGCGGCTGGTTTTCTTTTCCGCGATGCCGATACGACGTTCTTTTTCGCGAGTCCCACGGAAGATGAATTGCGGCGCATCACGCGGAAGCGCTCAGTATCCGATGGCGAGCCTTCTAGGGAAGAAACAGCCCTGGAGGCTTGCGTGAGCGATACCACTGCTGAGGCTGGTGGAGATTTCGATACTCGGGTTGGAGACATGCTCAAACGGAGCCTTGAAGACCGTATTGATTCCGTTGCTTCTCGTTATGGGTTTTCGGTTCGAGAGCGCGAGGTGTTTGAGCTGTGGGTTACGGGGCACGATGCCCAATATATCCAAGATGAGCTCGTCATATCGCGCTCGACGGTTAAGACGCACGTGCGTCATATTTACGAGAAATGTGATGTGCATAGCAGAAGCGACCTTATGCGCGTGCTTGAGCGCGATTAGTTCAGGGCGGCTTGGTCGCCGGGCAACTTGATTCCACTTTTGGCCCAGCTCCTAGCCGTCTGCTGGTGTGTATGCCGCTTAGGGGCGAACGGTGTTGTTGCCTCAAGACTTAAAGCCGTGTTTCGCCGTGGAGGTAGGGATTCACGATCTGGCTTCTCGAGGCTGTGTCTATACTCGTTCGGCGAACTTGTATCCCACGCGCCATACCGTAAGCAGGTATTTCGGCTGCGAGGGATTGTCTTCGATCTTCTCGCGAATCTTGCGCATGAATACGGTGATGCTGCTTTCGTCCACGTTGCTGTCGCGGCCCCAAATGTGCTCGTAGATTTGACCGCGTGTGAACGCCTGACCGGGGTTCGACGCGAGCAGCGCCAGAATCTCGAATTCCTTTGCGGTGAGGTCGATTTTCTTGCCGCGCAAATACACCTCATAGCGATTGAAGAAAATCTCAAGGTTACCCGTTTTGTTCGATCCCTCGCGCTGCGTCGCCTTCGCGTACGCCAAATTAGCTTTGTGGCGACGCAGATGCGCCTCGATGCGCAACAGCAATTCTTCGGAAGAGAACGGCTTCACCACGTAATCGTCGCCGCCGGCTTTGAAGCCAATCGACTTGTCGACGATGTCGCCTTTTGCGGAAAGGAACACGACGGGGATTCGGCGTCCCTTTTCGCGAATGGACTTGCACACGTCAAAGCCGTTCATGCCAGGCATCATCACGTCGAGCAGCAACAGGTCGGGGTGCTCGGTCGACAGCATTTCCAATCCTTCTTCGCCGCCGTATGCGCCGCAATATGAATACCCCGCATCTTCCAAAATGCGCTTAATGAGCGTGTGCACGCCGCAATCGTCATCGATGAGCATCACTTTATACGGTTCGGCCATGTCGCTATTCCTCCTTTACCGCTTGGCGAATCGGCAGATGCACCGTAAACGCCGACCCGTGCCCCAGTTTGCTTTCGAGAGCTATGTCGCCGCCGTGCATTTCGACGTATTCTTTCGCCAAAGCAAGGCCCAGGCCCGTTCCCCGATATTTGCGGGATACCGATGAATCGGCCTGCGCGAATCGCTCGAATATGCGCTCCCGATCGGCTTTCGCCACGCCGATGCCCGTATCCGACACGCAAATCCATGCCTGTTCGCACTCGGGATGATAACTCACCGTTACGCGCACCTTTCCGCCTTCGGGCGTGAATTTCATCGCATTGCCGACGAGGTTTTCAACCACATGGCGAATTTTCTCGAAATCGGCTTCGATGAGCGGCACGTCGGCATCGATGGAGCACGAGAAGTCGATGCCGTTGTGCTCGGCAAGAGGACGCATGACCGATTCCACCATGCCCACTACATCGCCGAGCTCTACTGGCTCGCATGAAAGCTCAGTCTTGCCTGCGTCGACGCGGCTCATTTCCAAGATGTCGTTAATCATGAGCAGAAGTACGCGCGAATTCGTTTCAATCTCCTGGCGCACCTGGGCTTCGCGCGTATCGCGGGGCGCTCCTTCACTGTTGAGTATTTCGGAAAATGCCAAAATCGAGGTGAGCGGCGTGCGAAGCTCATGGCTCATCATCGATAAGAAGTCCGATTTGTACTGGTTGTCTTGGGCCAAGCGTTCGTTGGCTTCTTCCAGCTGGGCACGTTGTCGCTCGAGCACGGCGTTGGCTTGGGCGAGCTGCGCCGTGCGATCGGCGACTTGGGATTCGAGACTGTCATAGAGGTCGGAGAGCTCGCGCGTCATTTTATTGAATTCGTCGACCAGCGAATTCAATTCGGGCGACGATTCGACCCGTTCGAGTTTCGCGTCGAGTTCGCCCGCCTGAATCTTTTCAACGCCGCCGCGGATGCGTGCAAGTGGTCGCGTGACCAGGTACGATAGTGCGGCGTATACGATAAGCAGACATGCAACGAGTACTGCGACGAAGAATTCCATATTGTGCGCAACGTTGTCGCGTTCGGCTTGGATGTAGATATCCATGGGAATCACGATGGAGATGGCTCCGCCCACGTCGCCCACGCTCCAGCCTTCCTTCGCGTGGCCTGTAACGTCGAGTTCGCCCGCTGGCTCGCCATGGCATTCCAGGCAGCTCTTCTTGATTTCCATGGGCGCCATGTATCGGTATACCTGCGACCCATCGTATTGCGTGATGCTCGCATAGTACGCAAGCGTTGGGTCGGCATAGAGCGCATCGAGACCCGCTGCTTCGAATTCGTCGGGTTCGTCTTCGGAATTGCGCGGATTGAAGTTCACGAAGCGTGTGGTGTAGCCCGACTCGATGGAGAACAGCCGGCCTATGCTTCGGCCGACGACGGCGCAATGCAGGCCCTGATAGCTGCCCGTGCTGCCATATGCGGCAGCTTCGAGCTTCTCTTGGTTCGCCGACATAAAATCCCACATAGCGGTCATTTGCTGCGAGAGCACCAAACCCTTTTCCTGCAATTCATTCTCGGTTTGTTGACGCTGGGCTTCTGTCGTCCACACGACGTTTACCGCCAAGGCGACGGCGAACAGCGTCACCATGAGCACGGCGAACTTTGTGCGCAGTTTCACTTTTCGAACATTTGATTCCAGTTTCCCCATCGCGCCTTCCCCCTAAGGCGAGCTGTTGCCCGTGCTATTTCGGGCATGCCTCCAGAAGCTCCGCTGTTGCGGTTGCATCGGCCTTGCACAAGGCAGCGGCCAGATTTGCGGCGTGAACGTAGAAGCTGCTGGCACTTTTCGGCAAGTGGCTAGTCAGACGTTGGGCAAATTCGCCCACCCAACAACCTAGATGCTCGGCTAGAAACATCGCCTGACGGCCGAGCGCGACCTTTGCGCCAGGCATATCGCCCGAAGAGGCGCGTGTCTCTGCTTCGCTGCACAACGCCGCCATGAACGCGAGCTCGGTTGCAATATGGTCATCGGGGACGTGCGGATAGCCCGCCGCGGTGAATCCGGCGGCGTGGTATGCGGCGCGAACGTTGAGCGTGCTTTGCTGAAATACCAGCTCTTCGCCGCATGCATATACCGATTCCCAGGGCGATGCAGGGAGTTTCCCCGGGCCAATGAGCAGGCGCGTATATTCATTTGCCAGGCTCGACGCTTTTGCATCGAGCGCCAATGCTGTGTGGAGCTCAACGCAGAGTGCCGCGAACTCTTTCGTTTCTGGCGAGTCGGCGCCAAAGAACAGTTCGAATTGTTCGCGCGCTGTGCGGAGCGTGGTCTCGATGAGCGTCTCATCAGGCACATCGCTAAACACGCGCCATAAATATTGATAGATGAACGCGCGGTTTGCGCATGCATTCGCAACGATTTCATTTGCTTCCATAGCGGTTCCTTCCCTTCGAACCATGATACGCGAAAGCCGCGCCAGCTGGGAGGGATGCTGGCGCGGCTTGTTGGAGGGTGTGCGCTTTTACAGGATTACCTTGCGGAAATTGCTCTCGAGCGCCGCCGGGCGAGCGTCGATGAGAGTATGCGGGCCCGTTTGGGAAGAATCGGGCAGAATCGCAATTTGGTCGACGGCATCGGGATGCGCTGCAACCAGGTCATCGTAGACGCCGAATTCGAGCGCACGCATGGGGCATGCAGCCACGCAAGCGGGCTGCATGCCATTCTGGCGCAGCACGTAGCACGCGTCGCACTTGTGCACCATCTTCTGCTCCTCGAGGTACTGAGGCACGCTGTAGGGGCACGACTGCACACAATATTGGCAGCCGATGCACTTCTCGTCGTCGTGCTGCACGGTGCCGTCGGTCTCGTCGATGTACATGGCCTCGGTCGGGCAAGCCTCGACGCATGCGGGGTTCTCGCAATGGTTGCACGTCGCTGCGTAATGGTACGACTTCACCGAGGGGAACTCGCCAACCTCGAAGTCGACCACGTGGCGGAACAGGATACCAACTTCGAGATCGTTTTTATCTTTGCAGGCGACTTGGCAGGTCTTGCAGCCAACGCAAGAATTTTGATCGAAATAGAAGCCCATTCGCTTGGTTTCTTCAGTTGCCATGATTATTCACCATCTTTCAGGGGCATGCGAGCGGGCAGGTCGGCGTCGGCTCCCAAAGCGGTGCCCGTGTATTTTTCAATCTTGCAAAGGGCGGAGTTGTAGCCAGATACCGCAGCGCCTGTCGGGGTTTGCGCGATGAGGTAGTTGTCCGCACCGGCCTGGTCGATGCCTGTTTCTTCGTCGACCTGCACCCACGCGCCATGAGGCAGGGCGACGACGCCTGGGCGCACGCGTGCGGTAACGGTTGCGGGGCGCACGCATTTGCCTACCGGGCTCGTAAGGAGCACCGTATCTCCATCGGCAATGCCGGCCGCTGCTGCGTCTTCGCGGGAAATGAAAACTGGATTGGTCCATGCTTCGCGCAGCCACGATACGTTGTCGAATGCGGTGTGTGCGCGGCGCAGGTAATGCGGATTGATTACCTGCAGCGGATATTCGCCGGGGGTCTTGCTGCCCCAATCGGCGAAGCTGCTTTCGTAGCCGTTTGCAACGGGGATATAGGTAGGAATCGGCTCAATGGTGCTCCAGCCAATGGCGTTGACCATGTCGGCCCACGATTGGCTGTAGATTTCAAGCTTGCCGGACGGGGTGTCGACGGGATTCTTCTCGGGGTCTTTGCAGAAATCCTCGAGGGCAATGTAGCCGTAGTTGTCGCCCACGTGGCGTTCCACCTGGTATACGCCGCGCTTCATGAGCTCGGTGTATTCGAGCTCACCATCTTGTGCAGATCCGTCAACGCCGAGCGCCTTGATGTCATCGTCGGTGACTTTTACGGCGTTCTTTTCGGTTTTTCCGTCGGCGTCGATGACCTTCATCGAGGTGAGCACGTTGAAGAACTGCTGCTCAGCGTCGAACGGATAGATGTCTTCCTTCTTTAAACCGAGCTTCTCGCCGAGCTCGCAGGCGATATCCTGGTCAGACTTGCTCTCGAACAGCGGGTCGATGATGCGCTCGTATGCCTGTACCATTTCGCGATTGCTCTTGTGGACGAGGTTGCCGCCGATAAGACCATGGGCGCGCTCCCATTCCGTGGAAATGGGGAGCACGATGTCGGAGTAGCGGGCCGACGTCGTGTAGAACTGCGCGTGGCTTACTACCATGTCGACCTTGCGGAAGGCCTCGATGCCCTTCGTCATGCCAACATTGGTCTGCAGCTTGTTGCCGCCGTTGCTGTAAATGACGTGAATGTCGATGTCGCGCTGCTCAGCGGGATTGTAGTGGCCCGTGCCGGTGAACTTGTAGTGGCCGTTCAGGATCGCATCCCAAACCTCGTTGCCGTTGATGGCGTCGTCAACGGGGTTCTCAATTTTAGGAAGGCCGTCTTTGCCGTTCGTGACCAACGCATAGCCGCCATTGCCCGACGTGCAGTGCATGGTCGTGCCAGTCATGTGGCCCGATTTGCCCATATGGCCGCCCATGGCGCCAATCGTCATCACGAGTTGCGGCAGGCTGTCCACGTTGTTCACGCGGGCATTCGCTGCGGAGCTCAAGAAGGCGACCTTGTTCTTCTTACCCATGGTAACTGCGAGTTTGCGAATCGCATCGGCTTCGATGCCGCAAATCTCGCTTGCCCATTCGGGCGTTTTCGGCGTGCCGTCATAGGTGCCCATGACGTAGTCTTTGAAGTTTTTATTATCCTTGGCGTCGGCCGGCATGTGGTCGGCGTCGAAACCGACTGTGCACTTATTCAGGAAGTCCCAATCGATGATGCCTTCCTTGTCGTCTTGCTCGAGCATCGCATATGCCAAGCCGAACATGAAGGGCATGTCGGTTGCGGGGCGAATAGGCAGCCATTCCGCGTCGAGCGCTGCGGCGCTTTCGCAATACATCGGGTCGATGTAGATGAATTTTGCGCCAGCCTTTTTGGCTTCAAGATAGTTGAGCATCTGGCTGCCCGCGGCCGACCATGCGGGATTCATTGCCATCATCACGATGGTTTCGCAATTGCGCAAATCGTAGCGGTCGTTAATGGTTTGGTCGGGCGTTTTGTTTACATTGAAGCCAATAATGTTGGGGCATTTGTCCCATGAGCCGTAAGAATTGGTGTCCCAGAAGCTAGTGAAACCACCGAACAGGCCGAGCGTACGGGTGAGCTCTGAATTCCAGCCCGTGAGCAGCAGTATGGAGCGGTTGCCGTATTGCTCTTTGGCCTTCTGCAGCCCATCGGCGATGTATTTGTAGGCCTCATCCCAGCTGATGCGCTCCCACTCGTCGATGCCGCGTAAATCGCCGTTCGGATTGTCGGGCGACCAATTCTTGCGCTTCATGGGATATTTCAGGCGATCTGCCGCGAAAACCTGTTTGCGTTGGGCGTGTCCGCGCAGGCATGAGCGCTGCTGCGGATAGTCGGCGCTGTCCTCATGGCTGTCGTCGGTCTTCTGGCGAACAACGACGCCATCTTTTACCAGTACTTTGTTAACGCAGCGGCCGCCGCAGTTGTGCCAGCACGCCGCCGCCTTCCATTCGCCGCTGATGATATCGCGGCCGTCGGAGCCTGCCGTTACCGCCGCTTCTTCGGTCTTTTCAACCTTGTTGGTGGAACATCCCGCCAAGCTCGTTGCCGCCAACGCAGCCGTAGCAGCGGCGGTTGTCGCCACGAAGCCGCGGCGGCTCATCTGCGTTGCTTGCTGCACGCGATCGAGATAGCTCATTGCTTCCCCCTTCTTTAATTCCCCCTCGAGCGCTTCGCGCTCGCCTTCTTGGCCTTTCAGCCTAATGTCAGGTTAAGAATCGCGTCGATTAATGACAATGCAGCCTTTATTGAGTGTTTCTTACCGAAATCTTTCCGAATTATTAATTGCTGTTGTGGAGTGGATTATTTTCGGTACAAATAACAATTATTGACCACCCATTACAGTCTGAGATAAGCCACCGATGAACCTCGTAGACAAGCATTCGGCGCATTGCCTACGATACGGGCAAGCTCCGAGGGGCCGCCGATCGGGCGCCTCCGGATGGCCGTCTGCCCCTGCCCCGAAGTGACCTGTATCGTTCTTTCGGACACGCATGCTAGAGGAACCAATCCCTTAGAATGCATGCCAACGACGACGAAAGGACGGCGGGCATGACCAAACCAGCCGCCAAGTACGTCGTCATCGAGTTCATCGAGGCGGACTGCAACCGAAGAAGGCCCCACTCCACCATCGGCTACCAGATGCCCGCGCGGGCCATGGAATCGTTCTTCGAGCGGGCCAAGCCGGCCGAAGGGGGGTTTCCATGGCCTCGTAATTCCTCAAGCTTCCGTGTCCGAAAACTTGACACAGGTCATTCTTCTACCATCGGGACTGGAGCGGCGTCGCCATGGAGTCGTTCATGGAGCTGTTGGACGAGTACATCCGCTTCTACAACGAGCGCCGCAAGAAGCAGTCGCTCGGCTGGATGAGCCCCATGCAGTGCCGGATAAGCAAGGGACTGGAGTGGGTATGATGAATTGGACACCAAGTTAAGAGCGAAAGGTGTTCAGGATGACCCAAAGAAGAAAGCGATACGACAGGCAGTTCAAGGTCTCGGCGGCAAAGGTGGTCCTGTCCGGGGAAATGACGGTCAAAGACCTATCGGAGGAACTCGGCGTAAAGGATTCGACGCTGAGAAGATGGGCCTGCGAATGCGAGGAGATGGGAGGCGGCGCGTTCCCCGGAAACGGCCCTTCTAAGATCAACAAGGACTACGAGATCGTGAAGCCCGAGAAGAAGGTCGAGGAGCTCGAGCGCGAGAACGGGACACTGAAAAATTTCCGGGCCTTCTTGAGTCAAGACCATGCGTGAGGTTCGAGTTCCTCGAAGAGCATAGGGGCGAGATCGGCCCCATCAAGAAGGCATGCGGGCCGATGGAAGCCTCGAGATTCGGTTTCTACGAGCATCTCGGCCGGAAGAAGCCCAACGCCCAGATAGAGCGAGGGGCGCTCGAGGGGTTCGTCATCGAGGCCTTCGAGCGGCACAAGGGCCGCTACGGCTACCGGCGCATCGACCGCGAGCTGCGAAAAAGCGGCATCGTCGTGAGCGAGAAGCGCGTGCTCCGCATCATGCGGAAGCCCGGGCTTGCCGGAAGGGGCGCGACCCGAAAACGCCGCATCCAGAAGAAGGCCGAGCCGGGAGACCCCCGGTTGAACCTGGCGGAGCGCGCTTTCGCCGTGGGCGAGCGCAACAGGCTCTGGGTGGGCGACATCACCTACATACCCACAAGGGAAGGGTGGCTCTATCTCGCGGCCGCGACAGGCGCCTTCTCCCGCAAGGTCACAGGCTGGTCGATGTCCGGGCGCATCGCCGAGAAGGTCGCGATCGACGCGACAGGGCGGGCGGTTGGCAGGGAGGATTCGCCAGACGACGGCGGCCTTGTCTTCCATGACGACCAAGGCGCGCAGTATACCTCGCGTTCCTTCCAGAGATGCCTGGGCTCGCATGGCATAGTCCAGTCGGTATCAAGGCCCGGCACGCCGCTGGACAACGCGGTGGCCGAGTCGTTCTTCAAGACGCTGAAAAGGGAATTGGTGAAAGAGAGGAGCTATAGGACAAGGGACGAGGCCAAGCAGGACATCTTCAAGTACATAGAGCTCTATTACAATAGGGCGCGCATGCATTCCACCTTGGGCTACATGTCTCCAGTGGAATACGAGCGACAATACGCTTGAGGATCCTTAAAAGAAAGTCCAGTTTATCCTTCCCACTCCAGACTAGCCGCTTAGGCTGGTCCAAGGAATTGTCCGCACCCCCAAAAGTCGATTCGAATGACTTTTCCCATAAAAAATGGGCGCTGGCCTGCGCAAACGCCTGAAATCGGACGCACTTTTTGTTCTATAAGCCACCAAGTAAGGCAGGTTGCGTCAATCTAAAAACGAAAAGGGCCGACCCCGGAAGAACCGGAATCAGCCCTCAGTTGCCTAATCGCTATTCAGGTCGCGCGTGGGCTAGGCCTAATTCGGAACAGAATTACAGGCTGTTTACAGCCTCGCGGGCTGCGATGCGGCCGGAATTCAGGGCAAAACAGGTGTTGGAGCCGCTACCCAGGTAGAAGGACCCGTGGAAGCTGGGGTTGCAGGTGTCGCCGGCTGCGTACAGGTTTGCGACGGGATTGCCGTCCTCGCCGAGCACTCTTGCGCATCCATCCACGGTCAAACCGCCGATGCAGCCGCCGACGAGCAGCTGAATTCTTTCGGCGTAGAGGGGCTCGCCCTCGATAGGAACGAGGTATTCGGCCGGCTTCTGGAAGACCTCGTCAACCCCAGTCACGGTGAAGGAGTTGTAGTCGTCAACCGCGGCAGTCAGAGCGCCTTCGTCAACGCCCATGAGGCCGGCGAGCTCGTCCAGGGTAGGAGCGCTCATCAGGCACTCGTTGCCCTCGAAAGCATCCATGTTCGCAGGCATGTTGTTCTGGCCGACCAGGGTGAAAAGGCACTCGTTGCCCCCGTTCTCAACGGCAGCATCGTACAGCTCGCGGAAAAGGCCGGCCTCGTTGCCGACGCGCTCCAGACCCCCGTTCACGAGGACGGAGACGCCGGAAAGCTGAGCGTCGGTGTTGCCGCACATCATGCGGCCACGAACGTAGGGAATGTGGAACTCGACGCGAGCGCCGGCGTCCCTGCCCATGATGATACCGTCTCCCGTGTTGCCCGCATAGCCCATGCCGACGTGGTACATGTTCTTGCCCAGAAGTTTAGGGCAGTACTCGTTGATCACGGGGTTGCCCTCGCCGCCAACTCCGGACTCGAAGCTTCCTGCGGCGAGAATCGTGCGGGAAGCGAGGAACCTGATGGTCTCACCGGCGGACTCGGCCTCGATGCCGGTAACGGCGCCGCTATCATCGATGATTAGGCTCTTGGCAACGGTCTCGAGATAGATCGTGCCGCCGAGCTCCTCGAGCTTCGCCGCGAGGGCGGTCGTGGCCTTACCTCCAGCGGCCCCCTGCAGGGTGCCGGTTTCGCTGGGGCTCTTGAAGAGGATAGGGGCGGGGGCGTCGGGGCGGGTGTTTGCGGTGGTGTACATCTCAACCCCGAAGCTGCCGAGCCAAGCGAGCGAGTCGTTGATCTGGCTCGTGACCTTGCGCATGAGCTCCTCGTTGCACGTGCCGCCGGTTTGCTGCATCCAGTACTCGAACAGTCCGTCGGCGTCGTAGAACTCGCCCGTGCCCTCATCCAGGGCGATAGTCTCGAAGTGACTCAGTCCAAACGTTCCGCCAACCGTGCTGAGCTTCTCAAGTACGGCGACGCTCTTTCCCATCTCGGCAGCGGTGACGGCTGCAGCAAGGCCTGAACCGCCGCCGCCCATGACCAGGACGTCCACGACGACCTCTTTTGCGTCGCTGGCACTGGAATTTCCACTCGAGCAGCCCAGCATCATCTGGCCCGCCGCTATTCCCAGACAGGTGACGCCCATGGCCTGGACGAAGTTTCGACGCGTGATCTGGCAGCCTGCCACGGTTTTGTTAGTGCTCATGTTTCCCTCCTATTGTCTTGATGAGCCAACCCTGCGATCGAGGTTGCAAGAAAGAATGAGCATTGGCGAGGATGCGGTAAACTCTCCTCAGGGGGTATTTCCAGGCCGCCGAATGGGCTAGGGTAGGAATACCCCTTTACGGATGATGCCCCGTAGACCCTTTGGGTAGAAAATGGCATACGATTAAACGCGCATCGATCATAGGGGGGGAATTGCGGTATCTGGGACAAATCGGCGTATTGCCTGTCGCAACCGGGCTGCTTTGGGGACTCGGCTTGGTTAAGGTGGGCCTGTCGTCAAGCTTCCCCACGGCGCCGTTCCGGCTAAGCGAGGCTTCCCAATTCGGAATGCTGCCGGCGTTTGTCGTGACGTTTTTCTTTCTCGCGCCCAAGATGCGCAATGATCGAGGATTCTTCGAGAAGCCGGTGGTGATTTTCCTTTTCGGCCTGCTCTTTTCGCTCGGGTCCATCCAGTTCCTGTTCCCCGTGTACTCGGATGCGATCACATTTGCTCAGGTGGCTATCGGATTCGCAATGCATTCGTCGGGAAACGTGTTCTACCTCTGCTCCTTATCGGTCGAGCATGTGAAGCTGAACGCACCTGCAAGAGGGGGCGCGCTGCTGACGGGAGGGCTGGTCGCGCTGCTGTTCTTCTCTTTTCTGGCCTGCCTGCCGCCCGAAGTGACAAGGGCCATGTTCGTGATAGGCCTGCTTGCGTTCATCCTCATTCATTCGCTGGCACGGGGCTCGTTCGTGTGCAGCGCGGATGGGGATGTTTCGTATGAGCCATCCCTTCGCCAGTCTGTTATGCTGTATGCCGTTTACGGCTGCTGCCTGGGATGCGCCCATGCCGTGACCCACGATATGCAGGGCGGCTCTTCTGGTACATTCCTGTTCGTCCTTGGCGCGGCCGTTTCTTTCCTCGTTTTTCTCGTCCTATGCCGAAAGAATAGCAAGCAGGAGATGGTAGCGTACCGCACGGTTGCCTCCGCCATCGTCTTAATTGGGGCGGTGTCCCTGATGCCACTGGGCATTTCGTCTTCCTCCTTATTGTCTCTACTGATGACGGCCTCGTGGCTTGCGTTTTGGGCGTTCTTGTTCTTGACCGTCCCAGGCACGGACAAGGCGAACCCCATTCTGGTTATAGTGGGATGCTTCGCCGCGTCTCGCGTTGCTCTAGGGGTGATGGCCGATTTGTTGCCGGCGACTCCAGCCGAGCCGTTGGTTGTCCTAAACGTGGTTTCGGCCATCTTGGCGGTGGCTGTGCCTGCGTTCGTGATTATCTCGACCCTTGGCTCCTCTATCGTCGACGGAATGGAGCAGAGCGAGACGGAGGGTTTCTCCCTTGATAGGGCCTGCGATTGCCTTGCCAAGCGATACTCGCTGACAATCAGAGAGCGTGAGGTGCTACGGTTGCTCGCCGAGGGGCGTGGCGTGGCGCGCATCTCAGAAACGCTGGTAATTTCTGAAGGAACGGCGAAGACGCACGTCAAACACATATATTCTAAACTTGGCGTCCACTCGCGAGAGGGGCTCCTTGATCTGGTCCACAGATCAAACCAAGCCGAAGGCACGAACGTTTTCTAGCCCGCTCACGCGTATGGCATAACGCTCCGCTCCCTTCGCCCTGTTTCACACCCGCCTCATCGGCCGATACTCCACCCGAATCGCAATCACGGGGAGGTTGGGCGAAGTGTCCTAGGTCGGCACGCTTCGCCATCCCGGCAGGCAGGCGGCGCAACAGCAGCTTACGCTTCGCCACACTAGCCTAGCCAGGCAGAAGCCCGGTCCAGGCCCAGGCCAGCCGCCCCGCAACAGAAGAGACGGGTGAATCTGAATCTGAATCTACCCCGATTTCATTGACGCCTTCTACGCCGCCCTTGGGCGGCCTTCGTCATCCGGCCAATTGGCCCCTTCGAACTCGGCCGGGCTCATGTAGCCCAGCGCCGAGTGGATCCTCGCGCGGTTGTACACCACCTCGATGCGCTCGAAGATGTCGAGCGCGGCCTCGTCGCGCGTGGCGTAGGCCCGCGCGTGCACGCACTCCGACTTCACGATGCCCATGAGCGACTCCATGGCCGCGTTGTCCCACGGCGAGGATATCGAGCCCATGTACGGGCGGATTTCGTGCTCGCGCATGGTCTTGGACAGCAGCAGCGACACGTATTGGGCTTCGTGGTCGAAAGGAGCTGCGGTGGAAATCCTGGACCAAAAAGAGGACCAGGAGGGCCATGAGGATG
>OLSI01000390.1_pt1 | contig 37285 bp, 43 predicted proteins | sample 1672661 | NCBI WGS metagenome assembly OLSI01 (sample SAMEA3136711, study PRJEB25190) | human gut metagenome | biome: human gut; feature: human-associated habitat; material: faeces | place: Austria | collected 2013 | reverse complement strand
AGCCAAATTCTTTCAGCACATAATCTTTGATTTCCTGATAGGTTGCTTTCAACTCGGCACTGGTGGCATCCAGCTCGTCCAGGTCTAAGTCGATCTCTATCGTGTCATCTGGTTTTTGTTGGGACAAAAGAACAACCGTCTCCACATGCACCGTATTAGGAAACATATCCACAGCACATGCCTTTTCTACTCTATATCCCTGCTCCTGTAACATTTCTAAATCTCTTGCAAGGCTTGTAGGTTTACAACTTATGTAAACCAAATTATTTACACCAAAATCAATTATTTTCTGCAATGCTTTTGGATTAATTCCATCTCGTGGTGGATCAAGAATAATCATATCCGGCTTGTCCTCAATTTCATCTATAACTGTCAAAACATCACCGGCGATAAATTCACAGTTATCAAGACCGTTTAAGCCTGCATTAACTTTTGCCGCCTCAACAGCTTCTTCAACGATTTCAACACCAACTACTTTTTTTGCAACAGGTGCGATAATCTGGGCGATTGTTCCTGTTCCACTATAAAGGTCAAACACTGTCATATCTTTAGTGTCACCAATGTACTCTCTTGCTTTAGAATAAAGAACTTCTGCTCCTAAAGAGTTTGTCTGGAAAAATGAGAAAACTGAAATCTTAAATCTTAATCCAAGCAACTCCTCATAAATATATTCATCACCAAATAAAATTCTTGTTTCGTCACTTTGAACCACATCAGCCAAACCGTCATTAATAATATGTATTACTCCGCAAAGTTTTGCTGACAAATCAAGGTTCTTTAAAATTTCAACTAACTCAGTCCAGTTTGCCTTCTCTTCCATTTCCTTGTCCGATGTTGTGACCACCGCAACAAGTAACTGTTTTGTAACTGTTGTTCTTCTTACCAAAAGGTGTCTTAAATATCCTTCATGACGTAATTTTTTGTAAAAAGGTAATTCTTTACCGGCACAAAATTCCAACACAGCATCAAGAATTTTTCTGTAATCACTATCTACAATTTGACACTCATCAACTGTCACAATATCATGGAAACTATTGCGCTTATGCATTCCAAGAGCAAGTGGACCATCTTTTACTTCATCTCCAAAAGAGAATTCCATCTTGTTTCTATACTCCCACTGCAATGGACTTTGCAAAATCCCCTGAAATTCGTATGACTCATTAATTGCGTTATCAAGAATTCCCTTAACTGTATCTTTCTTTAATTTTAACTGGTTGTCATAGCTCATTGTCTGATAAGAACAGCCACCGCAAAATTCAAAATGCGGACACTTTGGAGAAACATCTTCAAGTTCAGATTTTTCAACAACTTCCTTTAATCTTCCAATGGCATTTCCTGATCTCTTTTTTGAAACTACGAATTTGACAGTTTGTCCCGGTACTGTTCCTTTAACTACTGCCATTCCTTCTTCTCCACAATCAACTTTTCCCTTATTAGGAAATGTAAGTCCCACAACTTTTCCTGTGTATTCAACACCTTTTTTCATCTATATAATCTTACATAATCCACTCTCCTTCATAAGCAATGGATTATTCTCCTTTCTCTAAAATACTAAAGTATCAACTAATCTATTAATATTATTTTTACAACCAATATCTCTTAACAATTTGTTTGCTATTTTTTAACTGGTTCCCTTTATCTGATTTTTTTACTAATCTTCTAACTTACTTCTTTTCTTTTATCAATCAAATTTTTAACTGATTTTTATTAATTTACCAAAATAGAATTTTAACTGTAATCCTTTATTTTTACAAAGAAAGAGTTTCAAAATGATACTTTCAAATAAAAAATCTGTAATAAAAATTCTTCCATAAGAAACATACCAATATTGAAACTCTTTCATAAAGATTAACTATTCAAAGAAAAACGATTAATCTTCAAAATCATCTTCATCTTCTTCATCTTCATCAAATAAATCATCAAAGTCATCTTCGAAATCATCATAATAATCTTTGTTAATTAATCTATAAATTCCATAAGCTGCACCTGCTACTGCTGCAATTGCTGCGATAACACCAAGAACAACTGCTACGATTTTGCAAGTTTCCTTCTTCTCATCTTTTCCAATGAGTTTTCCGATTTTTACACCCTTCATTAATTCGTCCATATTATTCACCTCTTTTTGTTTAATTTCGTTTTTAATAGTAATATTATATCATCAATCATAGTCTTTTACTACACTTTTTTAAGTTTAGCAAATGATGCCATCATAACCTTTTGACCTACTAAATCAAAATTAACTGTTACCTGATAATCTCTAGGTCCATCCTCAATTCCAAGCACTGTTCCTTCACCAAACTTCATGTGCTTCACTCTATCTCCAACATGATAATCTATGTCAGCTTTGGTTACTACAAACTCTTTTCCAAAGCTAGGTTTGCTACTTGGTTTACCATAAGCAGGCTTCTTGGACATAGCTCGATATGAGTTATCTTTCGAATCACTTCCATATCTCTTAGAACTTCCCATATAACCACCGCCATGACTTAGTGAACCTTCATAACCGCCAAAGCCACTAAATGAAGGTTGCTTCTTCTCAACACCTGCTGCTCTTGTATCTGTCACATTCTTGCTATTAACAATCATTGGCGGAATTTCCTTAACGAATCTTGATACAATATTATATTGCATTTCTCCACGAACCATACGCTTCTTTGCGTAACTAATTGTCAAATGTTTCATGGCTCTTGTTATTGCCACATAGCAAAGTCGTCTCTCTTCTTCTAATTCCTGTGCATCATCAGCCATAATGCTCATATAGCCTGGGAACAATCCGTCTTCCATTCCACATAAAAATACATACGGAAATTCCAATCCCTTTGCACTGTGAACTGTCATTAGCACAACATAACTACTGTCTTCATCAAGATTATCGATTTCTGCCACTAAAGCAACTTCTTCCAAAAATTCTGATAAAACAGGCTCATCAGTATTTTCTTCATATTCAATAATTTTATTAATTAATTCTTCAATATTTTCAATTCTGCCATTTGCCTCGTCAGTATTTTCAGCAACCAAATCACCCATATAGCCTGTGTCTGTCAAGATTGCATTTACTAATTTTAGAATATCATTCTCGTATTCTTCTGTCTTATAACCTTCAATTAAATTAGTAAATCCTTTAATTTTCGAAACTGCTCTTGAAAGTCCCGGAATATTCTCAACTTCTAAAAAAGCATCATACAAATCCATTCCGTATGCTCTTGCGTAATCCTTCACACGCTCAACAGTTGTTGCACCTATTCCTCTTTTTGGAACATTTATGATTCGCTCTACTGCAATATCATCTGTTGGATTACTTATAATTCTCAAATATGCAATAATATCCTTAATTTCTTTTCGCTGATAGAAATTCTGACCACCAATAATCTTATAAGGAATGTTCTTCATCATTAATTTTTCTTCCAAAGCTCTTGACTGTGCATTAGTTCTGTACAAAATTGCATAATCATTATAATCTGCTTTTCCGTAATCTACTTTTTCCTTTATCTCACTTGCAACCATTTCTGCTTCAGCATAACCGTCTTCTGCCTGATATAAATCAATCTTATCTCCCTGCTCATTGTCACTCCAAAGAGTCTTGTCTTTTCTTCCGGCATTGTTATGTATAACCGAATTGGCAGCTTCTAATATGTTCTTTGTAGAACGGTAATTCTGTTCCAGTTTGACCACCCTTGCATTTGGAAAATACTTTTCAAACTGCAAAATATTTGTAATATCAGCCCCTCTGAATTTGTAAATAGACTGGTCATCATCACCAACTACACATAAATTCTGATTCTTAGATGCTAACTGTTTAATAAAAGCAAACTGTGCCGCATTAGTATCCTGATACTCGTCCACCATAATATACTGAAGTCGATTCTGATACCCTTCCAAAACTTCTGGACACTTGTTAAACAACTGCACTGTTTTCATTATTAAATCATCAAAATCCAACGCATTATTTTTCTTCAAGGCTTCCTGATATTCATCATAAATCTTAGAAATATTAACCATCTTAAAATCATTTCTTGCCATTGCCACCACATCACCTGTGGTAATAAGCTTGTTTTTAAAATCAGATATCTTTCCAAGCATAGCATTTTCTTTGTAAATCTTTGTGTTAAGGTTAAGTTCCTTAATAATATTCTTCATTAATCGTTTCTGATCATCTGTATCATAAATTGTAAAATCTGTGCTATAACCAATTCTATCTATATATCTTCTAAGAATTCTCACACAGGCTGAATGGAAAGTGCTGACCCAAACCTGCTCAGCACCAAAACCAACAATCTTATTTACCCTACTTCTCATTTCCGCTGCCGCCTTGTTGGTAAATGTAATTGCCATAATGTTGTATGGATTCACACTTTTTTCTTCTATTAAATATGCAATTCTATGAGTAAGAACTCTTGTCTTTCCTGAACCTGCACCAGCCAGAATCAGCAACGGTCCATCTGTGTGAAAAGTTGCCATCTGCTGCATGTCATTTAAAGTATCATATATTTTGTTCATTTATAAACCTCGTCATATAAAAATCAAACAAATGTTTGTCTCTCTATTCTAACATAATCCTAATAATAAATAAATTCATTTTTTACAATTTAAATTCTTTCTTTTAGTTTTTTTCTCTAATCATATCCCCTAATTATTTTCCATTTTTCTCTAATTATTTTATTTAATCAAATTATATAATTTCACATAACCCTTTTTTGTACCATCTCTCCATATTTTGAAAAACATATTAATACATATTTTTTTTACTTTATGCATTATTTTTATACTTTTTTCACATCTTGTATTTATTTTTTGCATGATGAGTTTTATTTTTTATATCTTGTAGTTTTCATTACTAGGTATTATACTATAGAAAGGAGGAGACGTTATGCATTCAGAAGATTTTATTAAAAAGATACTAGATGATATAGACACCTTTAATATTGATGATATTCCAAACATTGATTTATATATGGATCAGGTAACTACCTATCTTAATGATAAATTTGCCAATACTAAAAGGCACGAAGATGACAAGCTTATGACTAAAACAATGATTAATAACTATGTCAAGAGTCGTCTGCTTCCATCACCTGAAAAGAAAAAATACACAAAAGACCACATGATGGTTCTTATTATGATTTATTTTTTCAAAAATATCATTTCCATCAATGATGTAAATAAACTTATTACTCCATTGCTGGATTCATATTTTCACAACGAAGAAATACCTCTTGAAAATATAATAAATACTTTTTTAACTTTTGCCAAACAGTGCAATTTAACTGACAGTATTTTAACTGAATATAATGAATGTCGTGAAATTTTCAAAGACGCAAATGTTAAAGATAAGGAATATCTTGAAACAATGGGCTTGATTACAATGTTAAGTTACGACACTTTCGTTAGAAAAATTGTTATTGAAAAATTAATCGACTCATTGCCTGACACAGAAAATACCGAAAAATAATATTAACGCAATAATCCCGTAAACATACATTTTACCTGTACGTTTACGGGATTATTTTTTTTATAAAGAATGTCTCTTTTAAATATTTACCTAATTGTTTTTATTTTCAGCCTCTTGTTCATTTACACGTTCAAGAACCAAGTCATATCCATCGTTTCCATAATTAAGTGAGCGATTAACTCGGCTAATGGTTGCTGTTGATGCTCCTGTAGCATTTGAAATATCAAGATATGTTTGTCCTTCTCTTAATAATTTTGCCACTTCATATCGTTGGGATATTGATAGCAATTCATTAATTGTACACACGTCTTCAAAAAAAGTATAACACTCTTCCTTATCTTTTAAGGTAAGTATAGCTTCAAATAAATGATCTACTTCCGTTCTTCTAATATTCTTACTCATAATATACCTCTCAATTGTCAGGTTTCTTTACTTTTAGATTTTAACACTCTAAAGTTTGAAAGTCCAGTATATATTGTTATTTTATTGCAAGATTTTGTTGCAAGTCCAATCTAAAATTTGAAATTAACTCTCCAAATTTCACGGTAAAATTTTATTTTACTATCTACCGCCTATCACCCAAACTATTGAATCACATAAATTACCTAAACTGTATTTAGTCACCTAAATTATCTGAACTGTTTTCTCAAAGTCTGTAATTCTTCAACACTAAACTTGTATGTTGTGTTGCAGAAATCGCATTTAACTTCAATTTCCTTACCGTCATTAATAATTTCGTCCATATCCTTTTTGCTAATACTTGCTAAAGCTTTTGCAATTTTTTCCTTACTGCAGTTACAAACAAAACCTGTCTCAATTTTATCTGTAAATTCAACATCCATGTCACCCATTACTTCTTTTAAAATATCTTCAGGTGTCATTCCTTTTTCAAGCATTTCTGTTACTGAACTAATGTTGTTTACTCTTTCTTCTAATTTATTTATTACTTCTTCATCAGCAAATGGCATAAGCTGGACAATAAATCCACCTGCCTGTTTTACCGTATTATCCTTTGACATTAAAACACCTAATCCTACAGCAGAAGGAACCTGTTCTGATGACGCAAAATAATATGTTAAATCTTCTGCTACTTCACTTGTGCCTAAAGGCACCTGGCTAACGTATGGTTCTTTTAAACCCATGTCTTTAATTACTGTAAGTGTTCCGTATCCAATAGCCGCACCTACATCAAGCTTTCCTGCGTAATTTGCAGGAATAAGTACATTAGGATTTCCTACATAGCCTTTTACATTTCCTTTTGAATCAGCAGTAACTGTCACTCCGTTAATTGGGCCGTCACCCTTCATCATTAAAGTAAGCATATCCTTTTCGCCCTTCATCATTACACCCATCATTGCACCACCTGTTAATAATCTGCCAAGTGCTGCTGTTGCAACGGGACTTGTATTGTGATGCTGTCTTGCTGCTTCAACCATTTCTCTTGATGTAATGGCAAATGCTCTAATCTGTTTATCTGCTGCTACCGCTCTAACTATATAATCCATTTTATTGTTCCTTTCTTTATTTAGCATTACTTTTTCTAACTACCACGTACACTCTGTCATTTTCTTCAGTACCTTCATTATCAGTAAAAGCTTCATATATTTTTTCTAACTTAAGCCCTGACTTTTCAACTGCTTTTTTTACTTCATTTAAAGTATACCCTCTTTGAAAATGTTCCTCTTCATATTTATCATATCTGCCATCTTCAGCCCTAACAAATACTGACAAATAATATTCATTAATGTTTGTTTCTTCATCAAAATAATTTTCCCAAATAAAACTGCCATCTTCCCTATCTTCAGCTATGGTTTTCTCTCCAATATCAGAAAAATATTTCTTTGTTTTTAAATCAAAAACAAACACTCCGTCGTCCTCTAAATATTCATTAACTCTCTCAAAAACCTTAGTAAAATCACCATAATCTGTAATATAGTTCATGGAATCACCAATACTAACCATTGCAGGCACTGCATATGGAAGTTGAAGATTAGTTGCATCCTGTAAAACGTACACTATGTCTTCCTCTTCCTTTTTGCTTTCAGCAATTTCAAGCATTTCCTGGGAAAGATCTATTCCTATCATATTGTAACCTTTTTCGTGAAGCAGCATTGTGCCCGTTCCTGTACCACAACCAATTTCAACCAAAGTACCGTCTTTTGCACCGTATTTTGTTAATAACTTTGCTGCATAATCACACCATTGATGATAATCTACATTGTCCATAAATTCATCATACACCAGTGCGAATCCACCGTATGCTTCCATTTTATTCTCTCCGATTTCTTTATATTTTATCTTTATAACATAGTGATTTTACCAACAATCTCTGCTAAACGCAACCTTGATTAATGCCACCTGCTCATTTATACTATTTAAAGAATTAGGAATACTACTTATGTTTCTATTTTCTTTAATTAACAATAGGAGAATTTCAATGCCAGTTAGTATATATAATAAAATTAAAATATCGTCAAAAATGCAGTTTGAAAAATATCTTATACTTTTAATTGCATGCATTATCATTTTTTTAAATTGTCCATTTATATCTGTTTTTCATCCAACAGAAATAAATAACATTAACACAGTAACTTCAAAAAACAAATACATTAATGTAACCACATCTGATTTACATTACACCGGCTACACCTTTGAAAAAATCGGCCACAGAAAATATGGTTACTACTACACAATAAAAGACAATAAAAGTCTTTTTGTGCTTCTGCCGGTTGACTCAACTCCAAAAGAAACTTTAAGCAACTATTCTTTTAAGGGAAAAGTCACAAAACCTAACAGAACCTACAAAAAGATGCTCTCTATGTTAGTTAAAGATTTAAACTGGAACGAAGCTTCAATGAATGATGTAAATAACGACTTTTTCATTAGTAATGCAGACTACAATATTGTTCCCTACATTATTTTATTTTGGCTTTTAATTTTTATTTTGCTTACTTCTATATATAAGCTTATAAATTATGCCTTATATTTTGCAAAGCCTTATACTTACAACGTCTGCCCTTTTAAAAGTAAAGAAGAGCAGCGTTACTTAATTAAAAATGCCAATATTGAACTTAACAGCGACAATTACATTCAAATTAACAGCATGTATATAACAGAAAACTATCTTGTGGATTTAACTGTTCCAAGAATTTATGTTATACCACTTAACGATATAATCTGGTGCTATCGTGTTGGGAAATTTGCTTTTAATTCTAAAAAGACTGCCACTGAATTTTCCCTTGTACTTACTTCTTTTGATGGAATTACAACTACACTTAAACACAAAACCAGTGACGAAGCTTTGGAACTTTTAAATACAATTCGTGCAACAGAAGCCAACATTATCATTGGTTTTTCTGATTCAAAAAAACACGAAGCCAAACAAATTATTGCAGCCAATAAATAAATAATTAATTAATTAAATAATAAATAAAGAAGTGTGCAGCCCTAGCGGAATATTTTTGTGTAATAATACCTTTAAAGAATTTTTCTATATTAAAAAAGATAATCTAATTTTGATATTTGCGTATTCTCTATAAGTAAGGCTTTTATCTCCATCCTTTTGAGATACTGTTCAAAATTAAATTATCTTTTTTATTTTTTATAATTGTCTAATATAAATTTTGTACTTTTTTTATGATAATCTTATATTATCTTCCGCAACAATATTTATATTTCTTTCCTGAACCACATGGACAAGGATCATTTCTACCAATCTTCTTTTCCTTAACGATTGTTCCTGAACGTTTTTCTTCCTTGTATAATTCCTTCTGTCTTTCAGGTGTAATGATATCGTTCCATTCTTCTAATTCGTATAACCACTGTGCCTTAGCAGCTACCATGTTCTTATATAATAATTCAGGTTCATAATCTAATGAAACTTCTGTTGTTTCAGTAAGCTGGTCCATTGGATTTTCTTTTTTAAGGCTTTCGCTAATACCATCTAAAAATCCTACCATTGTAAGAACTTCCATGTCGTACTTCTTTGCAAGTTCTTCAACTGTGCCTGAAACTACTGTGCCATAATTTTTAAGAATATCCTTATATACTTCCTTTTCCTGTAAAAAATATGCATTCCAGAAATCGTTGTACTGCTGCTGAGTCTGTTCCTGATTGTATGCTATTTCTCTCCATGTTTCTAATAAATACTTATCTGCCATTTTTTCCTCCAAAAGTAATTATTTTAGTTTATCCTCTGATAGACATTCAACTTATTAGATTATACTTATTTAAAACAATAATTGCAATATATTATTGGTCTGTTATAATCTTTTATGTTAAATAATTTTAATATAAGCTTCTACTTTTTAGGCTTATATTATAGTAGAAAGGATTCGTTAGGTACATAATATGGAAAAATTAAAAAGAATCATGGCACTGCTTGGTGTTATTGTCGTCGTTGTATGTGCATTACTTACTTTAGTGTTTGCATTGTTGGGATATAGTACACTTTGGAAAGCTTCAGCCTATTGTATGGTTGTGATTCCAGTGATTATTTATGTTATGATGTGGTTAGCAAAGCTTTTAGAAAATCGTGGTAACAAAAGATAATTTTAGTATCTTTACTCATAAAACCAAGTCATTCTAAGAATCTAACAAATAACAAATGTTGTCATATAATTTATATTAATGCAAATAGAAACAGTGCCGTTAAAGGCACTGTTTCATTCTAAATACATAAAAACTTTATTAAAACAATCCACAACCAATTATTTTCTCAAATCATTCATTAATTCACCATAAGATTGTTCTTTTCCTGGATTTTCCATATTAGCATATGCTAATGATGGTATTAACTTAATATCCATAAATTATGCTCCACAAAAATGCAATTCTCTAATTTACATACTTGTCAACTCTTCTAACAACATCTTGAACCATTTCTCTACATGGTCTCTTGTGTGTTACTACTTCTCTATTTGTAATTCCTAACAAATCGCCACAAGTAACAGCTCCATAATCTTCTCTAAACTCATCAATAAACTTCTTTATTTTTTGTTCTACATCATGTTTCTGTTCCCTGTTTGCATTATAACCACCAAATTTTTTACTAATAACCATAGCACCGCCTAGAACCGTTCCACAAATTTCATAACTTTGTCCAACTCCACGGCCAATGCCCATTGTAGCAGTTATAATATCTTCCATTGAGTCAAATAAATCTTCGTATCCCATTAATACAGACTGAACACAATTATATCCGGCGATATGAGCCTCAGTAGCTTTCTGAACTCTCTCTTCAATATCCACAATGCTACCTCCATTTTCTATCTAACGTAACTAATTATAATTCTTCCTTTTCCTTTAAGTGTTACATTTTCACATTGGGCTGGGATAAATATACTTTCTGTAAATGGAAAATCCATAACTTCCCCTTCACACTCAAGTGTTATATCATTTTCAACGTTTGTTAAACAGAAAAATCTCTTCTTATCTGTTTCCAAAACATATTCGCCATCTAAATCAAGAATTTCCATTGTAAATTCATCAATGTCCAAAACTTTTTCAGGTTTGTTAATGAATTTCTTATCTAATGGAAAAGCTTCCTTTTCACATTGTTTTGTACAATCTACAACATCAAGTGATTTCTTTACATGAAGTTCTCTTTCATTTCCCTGATCATCTTTTCTGTGAAAGTCATAAAATCTGTATGTAACATCACTATTTTGACTTACTTCAAGAGCAATCATCCCTGCTCCCATTGCATGAAGCTGTCCTGCGTCAATGCAAATTAAGTCTCCTTCTTCCATATCATGTTTCTTACAAATATCTTCTACTGTATCATTTTCAACAGCTTGTCTAATTTCATCAACCGACTTTGCTGTTGTTCCTGCAATAAGTGTTGAATTAGGTTCAGCCTTAATAATATACCAAGCCTCTGTTTTTCCTTCATCATTCTCATACTTATGTGCATAATCATCTGTTGGATGAACCTGAACAGAAAGTGTTGCTGCTGTATCTAAAATAGATAAACGAAGCATTTGACTTCTTTTCTTTTCTCCTAACATTTCTTCAGGATATGTATCTAACATTTCTGATAGTTTCATTCCTTTGTACTCACCATTTAATACTGTATTATCAGCATGTGGGTGTGCACTTATGTCCCAACTTGAACCATGTGATTCAGGATTATTTCTAATTTTCGCTAATTTGTCATTTCCCCAGATTCTACGATCGTAAACTGGTTTTAATTTAAGCGGATACATGTGTCTCATCATAACCCTCCAATATCTTCTTTCCTGAGCTTGTTCCAATACGTGTTGCACCTGCATCTATCATTGCAGCACATGTTGCCCAATCTCTTATTCCTCCTGCTGCTTTAACCTGTACATCGTCTCCTACATGTTCTTTCATAAGTTTAACATCTTCCACAGTTGCTCCACTTGTTCCAAAACCTGTACTTGTTTTCACGAATGTAGGCTTAACCTTCTTAGCAATTTCTGCTAACTTTACTATTTCTTCTTTTTCTAAATAGCAATTTTCAAAAATGACTTTTGAGATTTTATTATTTTCATTACAGATATCAACTATCTGCTTCATTTCTTCCTCAATATAATCCCAATTTCCACTTTTTAATTCACCTATGTTGATCACATAGTCAATTTCATCTGCGCCATCTTCAATTGCTTTTTTGGTTTCAGCAACTTTAACTTCCAATGTTGTCTGTCCAAGTGGAAATGAAATTGCTGCTCCAACGTGAACTTTTGAATCTTTTAAAAATTCAGCACACCATTTCACTGGTGATGAATTAATTGCCACCATTGCTGTCTGCATTTCTTCTGCCTCATCGCACAATTTTTTTAAATCATCTTTTGTTGCAAATGCCTTCAAATATGTGTGATCAAATAAACCTGCTAATTCTTCTCTTGTAATTGTCTTGCTATCCACTATGTTCTCCTTTCATGTAACAACCTAACCTTACAACTTAGTGTATAATTCCAAATTCTTTTAAACAATTATGAATTGCTTCCTTTGTAGGACTAAATACTATACCTTCACTTTGTAATTTTGTTGTATCTAACCTTAATTCTCTAATACTTTCTTTTGAATATTTAGAATTATCTTCTATTAATAACTCCTCAATTCTATTTTTTTCTAAACCAATTTCTTCTAATATAAATCTAACAATTTCATATCTGCTATCATTATTTACTGAACCAAAATTATAGGTTCCATATGGTAATGATAGTAGCTTTTCTAAATTAATACATATTTCGTTTACATCACTCATTCCTCTGAATTCATAGTTACTTGCCTTGATTGGTTGGTTCAGGTATGCTGCTTTTATAGTATCCCATAAAATATTCACACCTATGGTGCAACCTCTTTCCGGCAATCCGAAAAGCCATGTAAAACGAACAACCCAATATTCGTCAAGAATATCCGGTAATTTTTCTTCAACTTCTAATTTATTTTTTCCATATACTGCCTTAGGTACGGCAGTGTCCACTTCTTTGTAGGGACCTTCTTCTTCACTTCCATCAAACAACTGCTCTGTAGAAGTAAAAACCATTTTTGCTCCTACTTTTTTACAAGCTTTAGCTACATATAATGCACCATCTACATTGACTGCCCTTGCCTTTTCAGAATTATCAATACAAAATTGTTGATTTGGAATTCCTGCTGCATGTATTACATAATCTGGTTTTTCTTCCAAAATGTACTTCATAACTGCGTCTTCATTTGTTACATCTAAATCTTTTGATCCTAAAGCTTTTATTTCATATTTATTGTTCCACATTTTTGCAAATCTAGATCCTAAAAAGCCTTTTCCACCTGTTATTATAATTTTCTTCATATAATATTCCTTTCAAAAAAACAAATAATAACTACCAATATAACTTATTTTTCCGCTATATTCGAGAAACACAGATTTTACCCTGTGTTTCCCAAAAAGTTATGTGATAATTTGTTATGTGTAACCTACAATTGATTATAAAATTCCTACGAATGCACAAACAATTGATACGATTACGAGAAGGATAAGAACTTTGTTAGCCTTCCATCCTCTCTTGCTGATTAAATAGTAGCTTAATAAAACTACGATTAATCCAAGAAGGCCTGGGAAGAAACTATCAAATGTATCCTGAACCTTAAATGTTGTTTTAGCTGCCTTATTGGCAAACTTAAGTGGTGTAGTTACGCTTACGAAACTTGCACAACATCCACCTACAACCATTGTACCTAAAACAGTGATTGCATCTTTAACTCTCTGTGAATTTTCACCTACTAAAATATCAGCAGCTGAAAGTCCTAACTTGTAACCTTTCATATATAACCAGTAGTTTACACTAAGCATGATTCCTAAATAGAAAACCATGTAGAATAAAACTCCGGCAGGACTACCTGCAGATGAGATTGACATAGCAATACTTAATAAGATTGGGATGAAAATACCCTGAACTATTGAATCTCCAATACCTGCGATAGGTCCCATAAGTGATGTTTTAACTGTATGTAATAATTCATCTGGAACATTTGCTCCTTCGCTTTTTTCTTCTTCAAGTGAAGCAACGATACCATTTACTACTGAACCTGTCTGTGGTTCTGTGTTGTAGAATACTGAATGTCTACTTAAACAATCAGCATATTCTTGTGTTCCTTTTCCATATAATTTCTTAGCGATAGGTACGATACCTTGGGCAAAACCATTAGCCTCTAATTTTTCATAGCTTAATGTTGACATAGCCCAAAACTGCCAAGACCAAAAACCCTTTTTTAAATCTTTCTTATCTAATTTTGCCATTTATATCACCTCGTCATCATCAATATCTGAACTTGCAGCTTCTACTGTAGCGTTTGATCCTGATGCTTTGTAAACGATTACTGCAATCAAGCCAGCTATTACAGCTAAAGCAATCATTGAGTTACTAATAAATGTGTAGAAAATAAGTCCTGCAAAGAAGTAGATTAAGAAAGACTTTTCTTTAATCAATAAGTTCATAAGTAATGCAACACCAATTGCAGGTAACATTCCACCTAAAACGTCCATTGCGTGAAGAATCCAATCTGGTACGTTGTTAACTACGAAGTTAACGAACCCTTTACCACTGTAAATAGCAATTGAAACTGGGATTGCTCTGATAACAAAGTTTGTAATCTGAGCTCCAATAACATGGTTTCTGAACATTCCTTTTTCATCACCCCTTGCTGCAGCAGCTGTTGCTCTTGAGTTCCAAACTGAGTTAACAACCATGATTAAGTTGTAAAGGATAAGTCCTAATGAACCACATAATACTGATAAAGTAACTGTAACACCTGTTGATGCTCCTGATACTAAACCTAATCCAATACCGCCATATGCTGCGTAGATGATTTCTGAGTTTGTTGAACCACCTGTTGATACATTTGCGATAAAAGCTGCCTGTACTGCAACACCAAGAAGTACACCCTGTGTTACATCGCCCATAATAATACCGCATATTAAACCTGCTACTAATGGTCTACCTACTGTGTAGTAACCACCAGAGATACCTGCTAACCATGGAGTATGAATACCACCTAAGTATGAAAATACTCCAATTAGCAATGCTTTTACTAATAAAGCTACATCCATTTTTTTGTCCTCCTGTTTTTATTTTAATTTCTCTTTAATTGAGTTCCATAATGTAGGTGACGCATCTGGGATTAGCTGAAATTCAACTTCAATACCCTTCTGTGTCAATTCTTCGAAAGCTTCTGCTTCATCTTCTGTTAAAGCACAGTTTCTTCCGACTACTGTTGTGTTTGCTCTTGCTGACATAGGTCCAACATTGACCTTCTTTCCTAAGTCAACACCAGCTTCAAGTAAATTAACTAAAGTTCTTGGAGACTTTACAATTACAAAATATCCATTAGCAACTGAATTTGCTTTTGTAATTCTTTTAGCTCCTTCTTCTTCATCGAAAACACCTACTTTAATTCCTGTAGGGGCTGCATTTTTAAAAATCTTTGTTTGGAATGGATCATTTGCAATCCCATTATCAACAATTAAGATTCCTTTGCATGGTCTTGTACCAACCCAACGTGTTACTGTCTGTCCATGAAGAACTCTGTCATCAATTCTAATTAATGTTACACTCATCACACTTCTCCTTCCTTATACAATATCATCATCGTCCTCATCATCATCTTCAACATTTTCAAGTTCAATTGAGCTCTGTCCTGTAGCAATAACGTCATCCAAAACTTTTTCAATATCGTCTTCACCTAAACGTAATGCTAATTCCATAAGTAGTGGAAGATTAACACCAGCTACGATGTACATGTTATCTTTTGCGTTTTCCAGCTTATATCTTAATGACTGGTTAAAAGGTGTTCCACCCTTAGCATCCGCTAAAACAACTACTGAATCATACTTTCCAAAAGCTTCATCAAGTGTTTCGTTAAGTTGCTTTGAAAATGCGTCAACACCTTCTGTCAAACAAACATACTTTACATGTTCCTGAGGTCCAAGTATCATCTCTCCTGCTGATACAACTCCCTCTGCAAAATGATTATGTCCAACTACAACTATACCATTCATTTTTGCCTCCTTTGTCATATTTTTATTTATTATGTTTTTTTGTAATTACAATATAATATAATATTGTTTTCTTGTCAATATTTTTTTATATATTTTTAATAGTTTTTACAAGTTTTTCATAATTTTATATGGCACTTCTGATAACGAAACGTTTTTAAAGTAATAAAAACGTTTCATTATGATTAGATATAATAATATTCTTTTAATAAAACAAACTAAAAATATTTTTTTCATTTTTTACTCATATTTGAAAATTTTCTATCCAAAGTGTTATTTTTGTACAAATATGCATCAAAAAAACACATAACATTTTTTCAAATGTCATGTGTTTTTCTAACAATCTTTTTTACTTGTTTATGCCACTTAATTTTAATTCAATATTAAAGTTTGTTTTCTTTCCATTATAATTAGCCACTGAATATTCTATTGGTACTCCGCCTTTATCTTTTCCAATTGTTTCAGTAAATAAAATCGGATCGCCCTTTGCCATTTCCAAATACTTCGCTTCCTCAGTTTTTGCTTTTTTTGCTGAAATATTTCTTGAAACAGAGAATACTGGATAACCGGCTTTTTCCATTTGATCGTATAATGACTCCCTTTCCATATTGCAATCTAACATATTAATATATTTGTAGTATGGTATATAACTGTCCATATAAACAACAGGGATGTCATCACAATATCTAACTCGTTTTAAATGTATGTACTTATCACACAATAAACAGTCTTTTACTTTTGTAGATTCGTCTTCTACTTTAAATTCCAATACTTTTGTTTTCACAACTGCACCACTTGCTTCTAACTCATTCCTAAAGCTTGTAAGTTCGCTTAAAAACTTGTCATAAACCATCGGTTTAGTAACTACTGTTCCTTTGGATCTTTCCCTTCTAATAAATCCCTTGGATGATAATTCTTTATATGCTTGTCTTATTGTCGGCCTACTTATCCCCAGTTGGGTTACTAATTCGTCTTCTGTAGGAAGTCTATCACCATCCTTTAGTTCATCTTTTTCAATTAGTTTTTCAATATACGAATACAATTGAAAATATAAAGGTATAGCTGAACTTCTGTCAATTATATTTGCTCTAAATAAATTCATTTTTTGTCCTTTCATGTCATATTAACCAGGCCAAGTTAATATGTTTAATTGTAACTATATTACGTTTTTCTTGCAACGTTTTCATTCTAACATTTTTACATTTTTTTGTATATGATGTATTATCATTTTTTTGCTATCTCTACAATAAACTTTAAATTATTATATTTGGTGCAAAATTTTATTAATATATTAGTTCCTTACCTTTGCTTTCATTACCTTTATAAATTCACTATCTACAGCTTCAATTATAAAACTGCCTGCATTTGCCGGAACAATCACTGTTTCTGCATAATGTACTTTATATGGTTCAAAAGAATCATTACTACTCTTAATAATTGCCTGCTTTCCATCAACTAGATTCAACATTGTAACTTCTTTGTCTGATTTAATTTCAACTGACTTACTGGTTGAAATAACATGTGTTTCAATAAACTCAAGTTCATGCAAACCTGTTTTTACCTCTTTATAGTCATCATTATCCTCTATAACATTAAAATTATTTACAAGATTTTCTTCCACCCATTTTGTTGTTCTGTCATATCTAATAACTTTCTTACCATCTTCAATATGAATTGGTCTTGGTTTGCCATCTAAACCTACTCTATCCCAATCCCATAATTTAAAAGTAAATATATATGGCGTGGCACTTACTTCAAGTACCATACAGTTGTTTGCAGAGCAATGAACAGTTCCTGCTGGTATTAAATAATGATCATGTTTTTTTGCGGGGAAGAAATTAATATACTTATCTACATCAAATTTGACATTCCCATGTTGAGCCTCTTCCAAATCTGAAATCATTTGTTCTTTATCAATACTTTCTTTTAATCCAAGATAAACCCCCGCCCCTTCTTTTGCATCTAAAATGTAATAGCTCTCGTCCTGAGTATATGGCATTCCAAATTTATTTCTTATGTAGTCTGTATCTGGATGAACCTGCAAACTTAAATTTTGGCCTTCCATTGTGTCAAGGAAATCAAATCGAATTGGAAATTCTGCACCAAATCTTGCGAAATTCTTTTCTCCTATTAATTCCCTTGGTTGATACAATGTCAAATTCATTGCAGGTGATTCAACTGTCACATCTCCATATTGCATATATATACTATTCTCTTCAGGAACACCATCAAAACTCCATGCATAATTTTTTTCATTTTTATCTAGATTACATACTTCCTTCATCCATTGTCCACCCCAAACACCGGGGTCAAAATATGGTACAAGTCTAAATGGCCTTTTTGTCATTTGCTTAAGTCCTTCTCTAAAGCCTTCGCCTATAACCATTTTAGGATTTCCCTGTTTATTTGTATCTAAATAAAAATCAATATCTTCATATAAAGAAGCCTTGTGTTTGTCTGCTATTCTCCATTCAATAAAAAATCCACGTTTATATTTTATTAGTACATCTTCATCATAATTGTCCTGTTTATAATTAGGCATTCCATTTCTATAACGAAGTTGTATTTCCCAACGTGCCATATCTGAATAAACTAATATATCGCCTTTAGTTACTAGAGATGCCCCAAAGCCATATACTACTACTTTGCCTTGTGTATTCTCAATTTTTTTCTTAGCTTGCTGCAATTTTTCATCGGAAATAAAGTCATTAATTGTTCCATAATACACAACTCCACGTACTCTGTCATCAGTAAGATTTTTTTCCATAAGTTCATTTAATTTATCCTTATCAAAAAAAATATCTTCCATTGATATAACTGTATTTGGAGATAGTTTATCAATTAAATTTACTTTCAATTCTTTTTCATTAGTTCCAGGATAACAATCTACCACTAAAATTTTCTTATTATCAAACTCTTTGTTTATTTCCTTTAGTATTCTATCCCAGCCTTCATATGCAAAATTATCATATCCTTTGATTTTTGTTTTAGGAAATCTGTCGTATTTACTAGCAAAATTTAAATATTTCATTAAATAACATACCTCCTTTTCTATACCGTACTAATGTTTTTATGTGACAACGTTCTTTTGTAATTACAATATAGCATAGTTAAAATATTGTTTCAATCGATTTTTATAATTTTAAAGTTTTCTAGTCACAGACATTGAGCCTCTGTACTCATAGACCTTCGGTCTATTTCGTCAGTGCCTTTCGCCTTTGATTGATAAACTTATACAGATAGGCATTGAGCCTCTGTACTCATAGACCTAACGGTCTATTTCGTCAGTGGCTTTCGCCACATCAAATAAAAAACACAGCCGAAAAATTGTGCAAGCACATTTTTCGGCTGTGTTTTCATTTGGCGAGGCTCAATGCCTATCTGTATATGATTTCATGTCTGCCTGGTCCGTTACTTACCATTGTGATTGGAACTCCGAGTTCTTTTTCGATGAACTCAATATATTTACGGCAGTTTTCCGGTAATTTGTCATATTCTGTTATTCCACGTATATCTTCTTTCCATCCTGGAAGTTTTTCGTATACTGGTTTTGCTTTCTTTAACTGTGATGTTACAGGGAAGTCTTTTGTTACTTCTCCGTCGATTTCGTATCCTACACATACTGGGATTTCATCTAAGTAACCTAATACGTCAAGAACTGTAAGTGCTACTTCTGTTGCGCCCTGCATTCTTACACCGTATCTTGAAGCTACTGCGTCAAACCATCCCATTCTACGTGGACGACCTGTTGTGGCACCGAATTCTCCACCGTCACCACCACGACGTCTTAATTCGTCTGCTTCTTTACCAAAAATCTCACTTACGAATTCTCCACCACCTACTGCTGAAGAGTAAGCTTTTACTACTGTAATAATATCTTTGATTTCATAACATGGGATACCTGCACCAATTGCACCATAAGATGCAAGTGTTGATGATGATGTTACCATTGGGTAAATACCAAAATCAGGATCCTTTAATGTTCCAAGCTGTCCTTCTAAAAGAATTGTCTTTCCTTCTTTGATAGCGTTGTTTAAGAATAATGAAACATCTGCTACATAAGGTTTTACAATATCTCTGTATTCATGTAATGTTTCTAATAATTCATCAGGATTGATAAGTGGCTTGTGATACATGTGTTCAAGAAGAATATTCTTCTGTTCTGCAATTCTTACTACTTTTTCTTTTAATGTATCTTCGTCAAATAATTCTGATACCTGGAATCCAATCTTTGCATATTTATCTGAATAAAAAGGAGCGATACCTGACTTAGTTGAGCCGAAAGCTTTTCCTCCAAGTCTTTCTTCTTCGTATGCATCAAAATCAATGTGATATGGCATAAGAATCTGTGCTCTATCTGAAACTAAAATATGTGGCTTTGGCACTCCCTGTGAAACGATATCATCAATTTCCCTCTGAAGATATGGAATATTAAGTGCTACACCGTTTCCAATAACACATGTTGTATGCTGATAAAATACTCCCGATGGAAGTAAATGTAATGCAAACTTTCCATATTCATTTATTATAGTGTGTCCTGCGTTACTACCACCCTGGAATCTAACAATGATATCTGACTTTTCTCCAAGCATATCTGTAATCTTACCTTTTCCTTCGTCACCCCAGTTGGCACCAACAATCGCTCTAACCATTTGGTTTCCTCCTACTTTGTGTTGTTCGTTAATAATTATCTTTCGCTGCTTCCTAGCAGACCACTAAACATTATACTATCTAGCCGAAAAAAATGCTAGTGCATTTTAAATATAATCCCTATTTTCAAAATTAAAATTTTAAATTTCACTCTCCACCGCACAGTATAATTTACTTTTACATAAATCCTATTTAATTCACACTCTATTTAAACCTTTATTTAATAGGAAGCTGAATTTCCGTTAAACATTCATCATCTATTGATGTTTCATAGTCATCAATATGACAAAATTCTATAGGATCACCTACTATTTTCATGTGATGCTCTTTTGCAAAAGTTATTAATTTGTCTACAGCAATTTTTGTTCTGGTGGAAGGTCCCTTATAAAATATTGACAAATATTTTCCTGCCGGCAGAGAATAATTACTATTGTAAAGCAATGTATCTGAATAAAAAAATACGCCTTTAGTTTCAAAGGAATTACCATCATCACTTACTTTTGACGTATCTAACACGTAGCAATCACAGGCACCAATTGTGTCAACTTTGTTTTTGTGAGACTGCATGTATTTTACAAGATAGTAATCCACATCATCATCGTCAAGATTTGACTCGCTTATCATTACGCAATGGCGTTCATCAAATTCTTTTACCCTTATATTGCCTAAGTCTGTATGGTTTATATTTTCTTCTAACGATTTTATTCTCGCCTCAATACTTACCTTCTTTTCAAATAACTCAACAATACTTTTATTTACTATATTAAGTTCCTCTGATAAAAGCATTTTGGTTGTTTCCACATTTTGATTCTTATCAAATTCCTTAATTCTGTCTGTGGAAAAACTAAGTCCCAACAGTTCTCTTATCATTGTAAGTTGCCGGATATCCGATAAAGTATATACTCTGTAGTTATTTTCCTGATTTCTGGTTGGTTCCAAAATTCCAATTTTTTCATAATATCTGATTGAATCAGCGCTTACGTTAAAAAGTCTTGATACTTCCCCAATGTTAAAAGTCTTCTTTCTCTTCATATTTATCCTTTTCCAAATTTGCTTCTATATCTGTTGTTTTAATAAAAATTCTTCTTATAACATTTTCCGGCACTCTTCTTTATGACTGCTTTCTAACATTAGTATAATACCAATGCTTTTATGAAATTATAATTATATTTTCTTTTATTTTAGCAATTTAGTATAACAATTATATGTGTTGACATTTGTATTATACCAGACTTTATTATATTTATGAATTAAATTTACATAAACATAATTATTTGTGTAATCGTAATTATTTATATAAAGTAGTTATTTATTAAGAAAGGATTTTAACTTATCATGCATGATAAAAAATATAAAATGGAAAACAAAATTTTGAAACTATCACTTACAGGAACAATTATTTTTACTGTAGTAGAAGTAATCGCCGCAATTTTACTGGGTTCAAAAACCGTTATAGCTGATGGCATTTTCGACTTGTTCGATTTAATGCTTCTGCTACCAATGTTCATTCTTGTTCCATTTTTGTACAAGCCGGTTTCCGAAAACAAGCCTTACGGATTTTCGCAGATAGAATCTCTACTTGTTCTTTTAAAATACACTGTACTATTAGTTGTGGTTATTAACATGATTGTTTCAAACGTAAAGATTTTATTAAACGGCGGGCATACTGTAGACGCCTTCAGTGTTTTAATGTATGAATCAACTCTTTGCTTTTTCTGTATTTTAATGCTTCTATTATTAAAGCATCTAAGTAGAAGCTATTCTTCACTTATGATTCAGTCGGAATTATATTTATGGAAGGTAGATGTTGTAAGTACACTTGGTATATCTGTTGCTTTTTTATTCCAGCTATTGCTTGCAAATACAGAACTGAAATTCATAATTCCATACATTGATTCTTCTGTAGCCATTGTGGTTTCACTGTTTTTATTAAAAGAACCTGTTGTTCAGATTTTTAAAACTTTAAGAGAGCTTGTTCTGTTCTCACCTGAGAAAAAAATTATGGATGAAATTCGTATCGTTGTTAAAGAAGACATTAAAACTTATGATTATAGTTTGGATTTTCTTGACGTTACTCAGACCGGTCGAAAAACCTGGATTGAAGTATATGTGAAAAGTAAATCTGATATTATAAAAGTTAAAGATTTTAAAAATATTCAGGAACACATTACAAAAGATTTAGAAAATAAGTTTGACCAGATTTCCGTTGAAATAATTCCCGCAATATAATATTAGGTTTATTTTAAATTACATTAAAAAATTAGTTTTTAAATAAAAGTATGGATTATTTTGGATTATAATGTTATATTTGTTGTAATTTATTTAAACTTATCGGGAGGCGGGGTAATATGAAACAATACAATAGAAAAAATCTCATATGTTATCTTATTTGTATTAGTCTCGTTTTCTCATGGGTTACTTTCGGTATTTCAAATACCAGCGAATTATTCTCATCATCTTCCAAAGATGATTCTTATACTTTTCAGGTAATTAAAGATGCATTACCTGCAACAGTATCTACAAGAAGCGAGTCAGGAAGTTCAGCCTCACTTGCACGTTTACGCAATGCAAACAATACCTTTTCAGGATTTGGCGGTATTTTTGCAGTTCTTTTAACTTCACCCTGCTACAAATTTTTTGTGGTATTACTTTCTCTAATACTGGTTAATACTGCAATTATATATAGTAGGACTACAATTCTAAATTATATTCACCAAAAGGATGGTAAGAAGTAATATGTACAGCCTTTTTGTAAGGTTTTATTTTGGTACAAAAAAATAAGGAGGTACATATTATGGAAACAGGTATTATCGTTGCAGTTATGGCTGTTATCGTTGTTGCTGCAGGAATTTATGCATGGTATATCTCAAGAGACTAATTTTTATACCTGGCATAATTTTATAGGTTGGATATTATGCCGGAATGTAAAGCTTTTTTCATATTATATATATGATTGTTAGTGTAGTAAGCACAACAATCCAATTAAGATTAAAATGTCGGGGGACATCTTAATCTTTTAATGAAATACTCACTGGAATATTTGAAGTTTTTAAGTGTGGGGGAGACTAAAAGACTTTCATATTCCTTTGGGTATTTTTTGTTTCTGCTATTTTTTCTGCTTTTTTTTCTGTTATTTTTTTGTTTATACTGATATTTTTTATAATTGCTATAATCACAACGCTATGATATACTGTAGAGTGACTTTTTATGAGTTTGAGATTAAGTTTTTAAGAACATTAAATCGGGAGGAATACAAATGTACAAGATTGTCAAAAGACAGCAATTAAACGATACCGTTGTACGCTTAGATGTTCAGGCTCCTTTTATAGCTAAAAAGGCTAAAGCCGGACAGTTCATTATTTTCAGAATTGATGAACATGGTGAGCGTATTCCACTTACTATTGCTGATACAGATGCAGAAAAAGGAACTGTATCTATTATTTTTCAGATTGTTGGTCAATCAACAATGCTTTTATCACAGTTACAGGAAGGCGATGCTATTTTAGATTTTGTTGGTCCACTTGGTGCAGCAACAGAGTTTGGTGATGCAAAGAAAGTTTGCGTTATCGGTGGTGGTGTTGGTAATGCCATTGCTTATCCTTCTGCAAAAGCTTTATTTAACATGGGAGCTGACGTAGATGTTATCGCCGGATTTAGAAGCAAAGATATTGTTATTTTAGAAGATGAATTCAAGGCTGTATGTAACAGACTTTTCATTACTACAGATGATGGAACTTATGGAGAAAAAGGATTTGTAACTAACAAATTACAGGAATTAATCGATGCCGGTAATAACTACGATTTAGTTATTGCAATTGGACCAATTCCTATGATGAAGTTTGTTTCAAAGGTTACAGAACCATATAATATTAAGACATTAGTTTCACTTAACCCTATTATGATTGACGGAACAGGAATGTGCGGTGGTTGTCGTGTTACTGTTGGAGGCGAAATCAAGTTTGCCTGCGTTGACGGTCCTGATTTTGATGGTCACAAAGTTGATTACGATGAATTAATGCAGCGTAATTCTACTTATAGAGAATTTGAAGTTCACGATAAAGAACACTGCCGTATGTACAAGGCAGCTGATATGGGAGGTGCGAAATAATGCCTAATATGACTTTAACAAAGGTGCCTATGCCTACACAGGAACCTAATGTAAGAAATAAAAACTTTGACGAGGTTGCTTTAGGATACACTGCTGAAATGGCTATGGAAGAAGCAACAAGATGTATTAACTGCAAGAATAAACCTTGTATGAGTGGTTGTCCTGTATGCGTTAGAATTCCTGAATTTATCGCACAGGTTGCTGCAGGTAATTTTGACGAAGCTTACAATATTATAACAAGTACAAATGGTCTTCCTGCTGTATGTGGTCGTGTTTGTCCACAGGAAAATCAGTGTGAAGGAAAGTGTATCCGTGGTATTAAAGGTGAACCTGTTGCCATTGGTCGTTTGGAAAGATTCGTTGCTGACTACCATATGGCTCACAGCAATGATGACGCTGTAAAACCTGAATCAAACGGTATTAAAGTAGCTGTTATCGGTGCAGGTCCTGCCGGACTTACATGTGCAGGCGACCTTGCAAAACTTGGTTATGAAGTTACTATTTTTGAAGCTTTCCACAAAGCCGGTGGTGTTTTAGTTTATGGTATACCGGAATTCAGACTTCCTAAAGATATTGTACAGAAGGAAGTTGATAACCTTACAAAACTTGGTGTTAAGGTTGAAACTAACATGGTAATCGGTCGTGTACTTTCAGTTGATGAAATTATGGAAATGGGATTTAAGGCAGTATTTATTGGCTCAGGTGCCGGTCTTCCATCATTCATGGGTATTGAAGGTGAAGCTTTAGTTGGTGTATATTCTGCAAATGAATATTTAACAAGAGCTAACCTTATGAAAGCTTACTTAGATGATTATGATACACCTGTAATTAAGAGTAAAAACGTTGCTGTAGTTGGTGGTGGTAATGTCGCCATGGACGCTGCAAGAACAGCTCTTAGACTTGGTGCTGAAAATGTATACATTGTATATCGTCGTGGTATGGAAGAACTTCCTGCACGTAACGAAGAAATCGAACATGCTGAAGAAGAAGGAATTATCTTTAAAACATTACATAACCCTGTAAAACTTAAAGGTGATGAAAACGGTCGTGTATGTAAGATGGAATGTGTTAAGATGGAACTTGGCGAAGCTGATGCTTCAGGTCGTCGTCGTCCTCTCGCCATTGAAGGAAGTAACTTCGATATTGATGTTGACACAGTTATCATGTCAATCGGTACAAGTCCAAACCCACTTCTTAGAACTACTACAGAAGGTTTGGAAGCAAACAAATGGGGTTGCTTAGTTGTTAATGAAGATACTTTAGAAACAACAAGAGACAACGTATTTGCCGGTGGTGATGCCGTAACAGGTGCTGCTACAGTAATCCTTGCAATGGGAGCCGGAAAACAGGCTGCTGCAAGCATCCACGAAAGATTAAGCAAATAATCAATTATAAATAAAATCATGCTTATAGATAATATCTTATTTATTAAGTTGTTATTTATATAAGATGAATAAAAAGAGAGATAAAAGTTTTGAATTAGCTTTTCTCTCTCTTTTATTAACAACTGCAATTCCTCTTGCTCTAACGTAAAACTTTTTCTTATTAACAAGCTTCTTACTCTTAACTGTTTTCGCTGTGGCATCACTCCATTTTATATCAAAATGTCCCGATGCAACTAATGCGTTGTCGTAGGGAGTTGTGATTGCGAATGTTTCTGCTGCCTTCGTGTTTGTTTTGCCGTTTGCAACTGGAATAAGTCCAATAACAATTGCTATAGACAAAACAATAGCAAGCAATTTTCTTACTTGTTTTATAATGTTCCTCCTATATTCAACTGTATTTAACCCATTCAATTTTTTCCTATTATTAGTTATAATCAAAAAACGTTTTTAAAACAATTATCATTTTTTTATGAAAATTTGATATGTGTTTTGTGTATTTTTTTGTAAAAATATTTTTATGTTAAGCAATCTAATTCTAACTTGCTATTTTTTGAAAAAATCTGTTGACAAATTAATTTATTTTGTTAAAATGATAATAGTTACTATTATTGATATGGAGGTTATATGGCAAAGCGAAGTCTACAAAGAGAAATGATAAAACAAAATTTGCTCTCAAGATACGATCACCCTACTGCTGATATGGTATATCAAAGCATTAGAGAAGAGCTTCCTAACATTAGCTTAGGAACTGTTTACAGAAACTTACGATTTCTTGTAGACCAGGGAGATGCCCTTTCCCTGAAGCTTGGTGATGGTCGCGAACATTTTGACGGTCACGTTGAACCACATTACCACTTCATTTGTACTAAGTGTGGCGACGTTGAAGACATTTTCATGGATGAATTAAACATCTGTGAAGAGGCTGCAAAACATTGTTCAGGAGAGATTAAAGGTCACAGCACTTACTTTTATGGTTTGTGCAAAAATTGCAAATCTATACATTAATGGTAAATTCATTTTTATTATTATTTTAAAAAGTTTTATTTATAGGAGGAAGAAAAAATGGCAAAATTTGTATGTTCAGTATGTGGATATGTTTATGAAGGAGATGAAGCACCAGAAAAGTGCCCAGTTTGTGGTGTTCCAGCAGAAAAGTTTAATAAAGTAGAGGAAGGCGAAAAAACATGGGCTGCAGAGCATGTAGTTGGTGTTGCACAGGGAGTTAGCGAAGATATTTTAGCTGATTTAAGAGCAAACTTTGAAGGCGAATGTTCAGAAGTTGGTATGTACCTTGCAATGGCTAGAGTAGCTCACAGAGAAGGCTACCCTGAAATCGGTTTATACTGGGAAAAAGCAGCTTACGAAGAAGCTGAACACGCTGCAAAATTTGCAGAATTACTTGGCGAAGTCGTAACAGACTCAACAAAGAAAAACCTTGAAATGCGTGTAAATGCAGAACACGGTGCAACAGCAGGAAAATTTGATCTTGCAAAACGTGCAAAAGCTGCAAACCTTGACGCAATCCATGACACAGTACATGAAATGGCAAGAGACGAAGCAAGACACGGCAAAGCATTCGAAGGATTATTAAAGAGATACTTTGGTTAAGCTACAATGCCTTTAAATAAAGGATATTTTAAGAATTATCAAGAGGATAGATGTTAAGTCTGTCCTCTTTTTTTGAGTTTATTTCTTCAAAAAAAGTGGAAGAAATTGTGTACTTTTTTGTTCTACAAATTCATTTTTCTTTAAAAGTGTACTTTCTAAAAGTGTACTTTTTACTCCCTTATTCTAATACATTATCTTGCTACATTCAACTAATAAATATAAACGTCTTTTATCAACTCCGTACATTTTTGAATAACTTATCTTAACTTCTTACTACTTCTGCTATTTTTTATATCGTAAGGACAAGTTTATATAACCTGCTGCTTACCAATTTTAAATTACTCTGAAAGGAGTGATTACAAATTGGTATCAAAAGCAACAAAAAATAAATTAGAAAAATGTTGGAGCAATAGATGTGCTATCTGCGGCGGCAATGACTATTTAGAAGTTCATCATCTAATCGCAAAATCAGCAGGCGGCACAGACGATTATGACAATCTTATCCTGCTCTGTGCCTGCTGCCATGCAACAGTTCATAATAAAGCCTACAATCCAAGTAACTACCACCAAAACACATCTATTGACTATGAATCCGCAAAGCCTGTTTTGGCTCAATATTTTGCAAATGAGATAGGAGCAAGGGAAACAAAAGAGAAATTAAATTTGTCACAGAAAACCCACTTGTCAGAAAGTTCTGTTTTCAAACGGTACAAGAGAGAACATAACATTGAAAAATTTTATAACAATGTGGATTTAATCAATAGCAAAAGGAGAAAAAATGTATAAAATGTTTATCTTATATTTTCAAGCACTTACGCAGGAACAAAAGAATAGTTGTCTTATTTCATTATACAGTGGCAATGATTTTCTTTCCTGCTGCCACAAAACACAAAATGAAAGGACGAACTATGAAAAAAGCAATACTATCTATGCGTAACTTTAAGGAATTATCCCATATAGAAAAAGAGTTTTTAGCGTTTTATGGAGAATTAGACACCAATAATCCATATTATGATTATTACCTTCAAAGACAAAATATAAACGAAAGAATACAGGAGAAATTGCGGAAACATGAAATAACACTTTTAGCAGAAAATACAATCAAGAAAGAACTTCCTAAAATAATAACCTCTGAACTCCAAAAAGCATTGGTGCAGAAATAAAAGTGCTTATTTTATTTTCAAAAAAAATTATATTAAAATATATGTATAGAGAAAAAATATTGAAATGTTAAATAGAATTTCGTATGTCACTTTAGAGAAAATGAGGGGAATTTTTCTAAAAATATTATATAAAATATAGTTTTGATTTTTTTCCCCTTATTCTACATACAGGCAAAGAAAGGAAAGTATGGATATTGAACTATTAGAAAACCATGTATATTCAACAAAGGATATGTATCAATTTTTTGGAGTTTCAAAAGACACTTGGAAGAAAAAGAAAGAAGAATTACTGCTCCACCTTCAACAATTTTATGAATATGAATGTGCTTACAATAAATTCGACCGTCGAAAACTGGATTATCATATTATTAGAAAGATAAAAGACTATGAGCCACCAAAAGGCAAAAAAGCAAGGCAAAATGAAATTTACTCTAAACAAATAGTTAAAGTTATTGAAAAGGATAACTGGCAAACCCCTAGTAATGTTTCAAGAATCATCAAAGATAACAAGGAAATTGTGGCATTAAAGCACAAAGATGGTACAATATATGAGTATACAAGAGTAAACATGCGAACTATGTTCGGAAAAGAAATAAATGAAGGTGGCACTATGGGAATCATTGCCGATAAAGTATGGTGTATGCTAGAACGTGAAAATAACAGATACATACCTTTAGAAGAAGAACAGATAACATTTCTTTACCAAACATTCCACAATATACGGAAAGAGAACAAAAAAGATGATTTATCCATCTGTTCCGAGTATGAAAGTGGACTTATATCAAAAGAAGAAATGCAGGAAGCACTTAGTAATAATAGTCTGAACTGCTTCATAGCCGCAAAACAGGAATTTAAAGAGAAATATAATCATTTCCCTGTAAAAGTGCCTTTATATAAGTTATCCGCATATACAACAAATGAATAGGAGAATGGTATCTATGAATGATAGCAAATCAGAAAGCAAGAAACTAATCCCCATATATCTTCAAGAATTATTCCTTGAAAGAACAGACGATAGGCATTTTTTAAGAATGCCCGAAATATTATCCTACTTGGAAACAAAAAATATTTATGCAGACAGACGTACAATCTATGCTGCTATTTTCCTGCTGCGTTCAGCAGGTTTTGATATTGAGGGAATCAAAGAAAAAGGCGGTTTCAAATACCACTTAATCAATAGACAGTTTGATACAAACGAATTAAAATTCCTTATAGATTCCGTAGCAGTTTCAAAATTTCTGACAGAAAAGAAATCAAAAGAACTGATAAACAAAATAAAATCTTTCGGCAGTATTTATGACAGTAAAATATTAAACCGAAATATTTTAATCGGCGAACGTATCAAGAGTATGCGTGATAACGTATTAACAAACATAGATAACATACATCTTGCGACAAGCAGCAACCGACAAATCACATTCAAATATTTAAGATGGACTACCAAAAGAACGCTTGAACCCTCTGATTCAAAGAAAGTGTATCGTGTCAGTCCTTATGCGGTATGCCTTAGTGATAATAATTACTACATGATTGCCTTTGATAATCTCACAAAAACACTACGTCATTACCGAGTGGATAAAATGAAATCCATACATTTATTAGACGAGCCAAGAGAGGGCTTGGAAACGTATAAAAATTTTGATATTGCCGACTACTCCAAAAAGACTTTCGGAATGTTCGGCGGCAGAGAACAGACTATCTCTGTACAATGTAAAAATTCTTTTGTGGGCGTATTCATTGACCGCTTTGGCGATTCCGTAAGCATAAGACCTAACTATGAAAATCCTGACTATTGCATTTGTAGAATGACAGTCAATGTAAGCCCCCAATTTTACGGTTGGATATTTGCTTTAGGGGCGGAAGTCACAATTGTATCTCCGCAAAGTGCAATAGATGAATTTAGGGAAATGGCAAAAACGATATTCGAAAATTACAACCGTAATTAACCGATAATTTTCGTCTTTTCCGTAATTTTATTTTCTTCCTAAAAGAATCTGATTTTTTAGTAATTGACTTATTGTTGGGAGTTTGCTAATATAAAGATAGAAAAAGGCACTACCGATAGACGGTTAGTCCCAAATAGTATAGTACTCAAAAAAGAGTAACCGCACTAATTGCAACTGGGGCGGTTACTTTTTTGAGTTATTGATATATGCAATAAGTATCGAAACTATAATCGATATAATCATTAATACTATGTATAGCATCTCAAAATCACTCATATAAGTGTTCCCTCCTTTCCAAGATTTCTCCTTGCGAAGATTTCTATGTAATCAGAGGGTTCAGTCCCTCTGTTGAAGGACTAACCGCCTACCGTTTCTTGGTAGCACCCAAAACAAGTCTACCAAATCGGACGACAAATAACAATACAATTTTCCACAAAATTTGAGGGGATTTTTAGAAAGTATTTTGATTATTCAACAATCAAAATCTTAAAGGCTAGATATAGACTAATACTGTTATAGGAATAAAAATCTATCGTTTTTCAAATCAAAAATGCTCTTGGAAATTTTACTTACCTGCTATAACGGAAACGGTGCTTTTGTTTTTGCTCATTCCCGAAATATAGCCCTCCCCCTTTCCACAATTTCCTGCTGCCGCCACTTTTTAAGCAGCAGGCAGCTTTGGAGCAGTTTCTACTATCATTTCTGCGTGTCTTGGATAATTTTCTAAAAACCAATCTCTTACTGCTACATATGTCTTTGAACTATTTCCATTATACATATCCTGGAAGTAATCAATAGTATCCTCAAATGTAACTCTATTTTCTGAATCCATGACTTTTATAAAATTTCTCATATAGGCATATGTAAGACCTTTACTTTTATGACTGTCTTTATTACCTCTAACGCTCCTGCGTACAATTTTCATACTAGGATTTTCTTTTCTCACATCCCTTAACTCATTATATTCTTCTGTTCCGACAACTGCTGCTGCGTCTAAAAATGCTTGTGTAACTATAATTGAATTTGAAATAAAATCTACTCTGATACCGCTCATATTATTACTCCTTTCTATGCTGCTTCATTCTGCTTTGATTTATTTTCCTGCACAAATTCATTTCTTTGAGCTGATTCATTTTCCTGCTCTAATTGCTTCTCTAATTCTTCCAATTCACTATCAATATCTAATGATAAGAACGCATTATATTCCTCTTTGTAATTCTTTAAAAACCACTTCTTAATTACTGCGTATTTTCCTTTTCTATTGCCTACAACATTTTCCACTCTTGCGAATTGTACTAATGCAGATTGTGAATCCTCTCTTGTTGATAAGAACCTTTTCATTTCATCAATAGTAAGATGTTTATATGTTTCTTTATTCTCATTTCTTTCTATCGTCTTGTATTGAAACTTATAATCTGCATACTCTTTTCTCAACTGCTGCATAATCTCAAATTCGGGAGTTCCTAATACACCTGCTGCATTACCAAATCTTTTTGTAATTGTAATAACCTTTGCTGCAAAATCAACCTTGTAACCATTTGTTTTCTTCATTTTGAATACCTCATTTCTTTCTTGTTTTTTGTAACATTTCTTTTGTTATCTTATGTATATATTGTACTATTTGAGGTGTACAAAAAAATGTACTTTGATAAAAGTTTTTACAATTTATTTTTCCTTTTTAAACGTTTATAAAAGCATACTTTTCCGAACGCACATAATATACACATTTTTACGTTCGTAAATGTTTGACTTTTACGAACGTTTTTGCTATACTTTTGTTAAAGGAGTTGATAAGATGTTTGAGAATTTAGACCTAGATACTATCGGATATATTCAGTACATGGAACAAGCCGAAAAAGCAAAACAAGAATCTGACAAAAGCAGAAAGGAGCAGGAGAATGATATACGGTTATCACAGAACGAGTACAACAGACCAACATTTAGATAGAGGTATTACAGAAATAGAAACTTTCTGTAAAAACAATAACATGATTTTAGAGAAAATCTACACAGACCAACAGACGGGCAAGAATTTTAACCGTCCACGATACCAAGTTCTTAAAGAGGATATTTTGAGGGCAGGAGATATACTTATTGTAACCGAACTTGACCGATTAGGGAGAAATAAACAAGATACATTAAAGGAACTTCAATATTTCAAAGATAAAGAAGTTCGTGTTATGATTTTAGAAATTCCGACCACCACACAAGATTTATCTTCTCTTGATAATTCAATGGCAAAAATGATAATGGAAACAATCAACAATATGCTTATTGAACTTTATGCTACAATGGCACAAGCTGAAATTGAAAAGAAAGAAAAGCGGCAGCAAGAGGGCATTGCCGCAAAGAAAGCAAGAGGAGAATGGGCTGATTATGGCAGACCGAAAGCACAAAAGCCTAATAATTGGAATGAAGTAATTGAATTATGGAAGAGTGGTGAAATAACCGCCGTAAAAGCTATGGAACTTACTGGACTAAAGAAAACCACTTTCTATAAATTATTAAAGCAGCAGGACTGACCTGCTGCTTTAGCTTTATTGTGCTATAAATGTATATCCTTTATTTTTTGCCCATTTTTCAGCATAAGACCCCTTTTCTCCTTTAATACTTGTTAATTTAGGACAATACACAAATGCATTTGATACTATCTTAGTTACACTGCTTGGTATTGTCACCTCTGACAAACGTTCGCAAGAATAGCATATTGTCTTATCTATACTTTGTATTCCACTTGAAATTGTTACGCTATACAAACTGGCACAATTATAGAAAACTTTTTCCCCTATACTTGTAACGCTATTTGGTATCGTAATACTTCCTAAACTGCTACATTCATCAAACGCATAATCTCCTATACTCATCACACTATTTGGTATTGTTATACTTGCTAAAGAGGTACAGGTAGAAAATGCCCCCTCCCCTATACTCGTTACAGTATTTGGTATAGTTATCTGTTGAACCATTCTATCATTTGAAAATGCAAGCCTTCCTATTCCAACAACTGTTTTTCCACATATTTTATTAGGAATCACTATTTTAGTTGTAGTGTTATAGTAACGAGAAAGCTTTATTATACATCCATCTGTTGTATCTTCTGTAAGCCACATATTTCCATTGTCCCCATAATCTTCTTGACTAGTGGTTGTTTCTTCCTTTTTCGCCGTAGTTGTTTCTTCAACTTTTGTCGGCTCATCTTTTTTAGTTGTAGTTTGCTCTTGCGTAGTACTTTCTTCTTTTTTAGGAGAATATATATAATCAAAGAATGTAGTACCTTTATATGTATACATGACTTTTACATATCCATTATTTACATATGTCTTTAAATCTCTGCCATACGTTATAGTATTTTTACTGTATGAATTTACTGTTTCTCCCACAATATCATCTACGAATTTACTCGAATAAACATATACATAATTTCCTTGACTATTCCTTTTTAAAACTAAACTTGTTTCATAATGTCCTGGAGTTATACGATACTCACCACTTCCAGAATTTACAGAAACGCTATCTATTGTCATCATTTTATTTCCGTTGTTTAATATAGTTATATTGAGCAATCCATCTTTTTCCTCATACGAAAATTCAATAGGAGCTTTTACAATAACTGAACATTGAGCAATATAATTTCCTTCCTGCGTTTTTGCACGAATAACTGTCTCTCCCGCATTTTTTGCAATAATTTCGCCCGAATCACTTACCTCTGCAACCCATGAAGATTCTGTAGACCAAACAATTTTCTTATTTGTGGCATTTTGTGGCAAAACTGTTGCATTTATTATATTTCTTTCATTTTCTTTTAATTCTATGGCAGTTTTGTCTAATTTTACCCCTACAACATTTACATTCGCAGGTTTTGTAGGTTCATTTATGTTTGGTACAGGTTTTGTAGGTTCATTTATGTTTGGTGCAGGTTTTGTAGGTTCATTTACATTTTGATTATTTTTTTCTTTTTTTACAGTAATCTTACACTTATATTTCTTTTTTCCAACCTTTGCAGTAATAGTTGCTTTACCTGCCTTTTTACCTTTTACTTTTCCCTTTTTACTGACTGTTGCAATTTTTTTGTTGGAAGAACTCCATTTTACTTTTGCCTTGTTATTTTTCAATTTCAGAGTAACTGTTTTTCCTACATAAATAGTTGCCTTTGTCTTATTTAGTTTTACTTTCTTTGCCGCACTTACATTTATTGTTGGTATCATTGATATTGATAAAACCAATGTAAGCATAATTGCTAGAATTTTTTTTACTTGTTTCATAATTTTTTCCTTTCACTATTTTATTTAGTACTTTTAATTAGTTCATTTATTTGCAATCCTTTTTCGCAAAGGACTCGAACAGCCTCAATAAATGATGGAAGTTTTTGCATTTTTTGAAAATCACTTATTTTTTGTATTAATTCTGAATCTTTTTCTCCAAATGTAACTTGTTTAGTCATAATGCCACCTCCTATGTTTTATATATATTATTTTAGAGTTTATAACTCTATTTGTCAATATTTCTCAAACAGTTCTTTATAATTACATCAAGAGGTGTTACACATGAAATATAACGAACGAATTAGGGAAATAAGAGAGGATAATTCTCTTACACAACAAAAGATTGCCGACCTACTTCATATCGGACAAAGAACATATGCAGACTATGAAAGCGGTAAGACTAGAATACCTATTGATAATCTTTTAATTCTTGCAAAATTCTATAATGTTTCTCTTGATTACATTACTGGTGCAAGCAATATCAAAACAGAATATCCTAAAAAATAAGCAGTAGCATAGGAAATTAAAATGCTGCCGCTTATTTTTCTATTATTATATTATTTCTGTTTGTTTTTCACTATATAACTATCCAATTTACTTATGGAATTTCGTGTTTCTGTTTGCAACTTACCAACATAACATTTAATAACGCTAATGATACATGAGCTTTCTGTCTGTTGCTCATATACCCTTTCCAATAAGTCCAATACACACAACAAAGATTTTATATTATCCTCTGTTGCTAGTAAATCCTCCATGATTAAATACAATTCTCTCATATCAATTCTCCTTTTCAATTTAATACGCTATTGATTGTACTTAATCAAACCATTTCCAAATTTTTCAACAGTTCATCAACTCCCTGCTCTGAAATGGCAATATAATACTTATGTGTTACCGCACTGTTGCTATGCCCCATTTGATTGCAAAGCAAATGTTCGGGAGTATTCAAAGTAGCAAGAGTAGTACCATAAGTATGCCTTAAATAATGATACTTGAAATTTATATGATATTCTCCCTGCAAAGTTCTTGAATGATATTTCATTGAATTTACTGTTTGTATTTTTCCATTCGGCAGAGAGTTTACTAACCCGAGAGAAGAAATCACATTCCCTTTAATATCTTGTATAAAGGTTTGGTTCTGTTGTCTTTGTGCCTTTAATTCTTTTTTATATTGTTCCTGCTGTTGCATTAGATTTTCAAAATATTCTTTTAACTTACTGCACATATATATTTTTCTTTTGGCATTTTTAGTTTTGAGTGGTACTAATTTTATCAATCCCTCTTGATATTGCATTTGTCTGTCAATGGTAATAATACCATTTTTCAAATCTATTTTATCCCATTTCAAACCGTAGCACTCATTAATTCTCAATCCACAATACTTACCTAACATATAGGCGGTTTCCGCATTTGTACCTTGAAAATAATTATCTAACTGCTGCATTTCCTGCTTATTAAAATAGACTATATCGGTTTCTTCATCAATCTTTTGCTTTGGCATATTTATTTTTGTATTTTTGTTAATACACAGTTTGTTGTAAGTATCTATATCTAAATAATTTCTTGAATATGCCTGCCCGAATATTAAGTAAAACATCTTTAAAAATGATTCTGTATAAGAGTAAGCCTTGCCCTCTGTATAATAAAGTTCTGCGAGATAATCTTGTATTTCTGCTACGGTTATATCATCTATATATCTGCTGCCGAATCTCACTTTTAAATGGTTATTCCATAAACTGTCTTGTTTTTTAATCGTTGTATAGGCTTTTCCATTTCTTCCATACTTACAGTATTCCTCAAAAACTTCTTTAAAAGTTTTTCTCACAATTTTCTTTATTGGCTTTTGCTCTGTTCTCTCTTTTATGATTGCTCTTTCTCTTGCTCTAAAAGCCTGCTTTTCTGTTTTAAAGGGATTTCCATTTTCATCTTTTGTTTTCTTTCCCTCTCTCCTTTTTCCATTTACATTGATTGCATACCGAAATCCCCAACAACCATTTTTCAACTGATAAACTCCTGCTAAATTTTCTTTTGACATAATAAAAACCTCCTAAAAGTTGTACTTTTTGTGTACTTCCTTTAGAAAGTCTTTTAAAGTTGTTATGAATTGTACTTTTTTGTGTACTTTTGTTTTTTCCAAATTCCCTTTATTTATCATATCTTGCAAAACGTGCAAAAGCTGCAAACCTTGACGCAATCCATGACACAGTACA
>OLSI01000385.1_pt1 | contig 37463 bp, 43 predicted proteins | sample 1672661 | NCBI WGS metagenome assembly OLSI01 (sample SAMEA3136711, study PRJEB25190) | human gut metagenome | biome: human gut; feature: human-associated habitat; material: faeces | place: Austria | collected 2013 | reverse complement strand
CCCCTTAATAATTTAGAGCGAATTTCGCTAAAGCACTCGATTATTTAGAGCGCCAACTTTTCGTTCCTTTTATTATTTTATAACTGATTTTAATGTTTCATCTGTCATTGCAAAAGTTTCTGATACTTTTTGATAGATGATTTCTTCATCAATATTCAATTCTTTTAAAAGCTTAAAAAACTTTTTTAAATCCTCTTTTCTTGTTTTATCCATTGCATCATTCATTAAGTTTTCAAAAACATCAAACAAATTAATATCATCACTGGATTCATTTTCAATACTTTCTAACAAAATCGATTTCATATCACGAGAACGACTTCTTTTATCACGATATAAAATATAAGCCTTTGCTACTCTTACATAGCCTTCTTCAATTAAAATTTCTTCAACTGTATCTTGAACAAGTTCTACTGTTGGTAAAGTACTTTCTTTTTCTTCTAATCTTTTTTCTACATCATGAGCAATAGCATATACTTTCTTTAATTCTACTTTATCAAAACATGCACTAAAGGCTTTATAAAGCGCTCCAGCAATCTTGTCTACTTCAAAGTCAACTAAACGCCCATCTCTTTTTCTAATACTTTTAATCATACAAAGCCTCCTATCTATCTATAGTATAATGAAATTTTTATTTAATTTCATTAGATATGATATTTTTCTACATGGACTTGATAATTTTTATAAATTACTAAAATATAATCTTCTTTTAATTTTTCAACAATCCCATATCTAAAGACATCTTCTTGATTTAATTGATACTTTTCTATTAATCGATGTTTGATTTCTTTTTCGTTATCAATTCTTGTCTTCCACCATTTTTTAGGTTTGACTTTAGATAATCTTAAATAGTCTTCTATTAATTCATCTTCATATTGTTCTTTTAAATAAAGATTGATATATTGGAATAATTCATCTAATTGAAAACCAAAGAATTTAAACTGTTGAGCTTGGTAAAATTCACCCAAATCTAAAAAGAAATAAAATGGTGACTTACATTGTCTTAAGACTTTATTCATTGTTATTGGCATTTTTCCTGAATTCCAATATTTTTGTAACATATCTTCAGCTAAATGTATTTTTTCAATATCTTCTTTAGATAAATCATGACTCTCTATTAATTCATAAGGAGCATGTTTTTCATAAATATAACCATATTTATTAGCTTCTTTTCTTAAACTTGTTCCTCTTAAAAGTTTTAAGAACCCTAATTGTAATTCCTTAGGATATAATCTAAAAACATCATCAAATGATTTTGAGAATCTTTGTAAGTTTTCTAGTGGCAATCCTGCAATTAAATCTAAATGAAAATCTATTTTATGATTTTGTTGGAGTTGTCGAATAACATCACATAGACGCTCAAAGTTTTGATATCTTTGAACAACTTTATTTGTTGGTTCATAAGTTGATTGAATACCGATTTCAAATCTAAGTAAACCATCAGGTGCTTCTTCATTAATAAAATCAATAATTCTTTGATCTAAAACATCCCCATTGATTTCAAATTGTAATTGCACTCCTGGATGACAGTTTTTAAAAACAAAGTCTAATATTTCTAAAGCATGTTCTGTTTTAGCGTTAAACGAGCGATCTAAAAGCTTAATTACTTTGACATCTGTATTTAAGATTGCTTTTAATTGTTGTTTTAAATAATCCATTGAAAAGAATCTTAATCCTTTTTCTAATGAAGATAAACAATATTGACATTGATAAGGACATCCTCTACTTGTTTCAAAATATAAGATCCTATTTTTCATATCTTTCATGTCTCTTTCTAATAAATAAGGAGACTCTAACGTTTCTAAATAACTTAAATCAACTGGTGGAATCAAGCGTGGATCTCGATGTTCTTTCATACTAATACCTTGAAGCTTGACTTCTTCATTATTTTCCAAAGCTGTCAATAATTGATTTAAAGCAACTTCCCCTTCACCTGCCATAATATAGTCAATTTCAAACTCATCTAAAAAATGATCAATTTCATAAGTTACTTCAGGTCCACCAATAATAATCTTTAACTCAGGTTTTCTTTCTTTTAATAAATGACATAATTTTTGAATATGATCTACATTCCAAATATAGACACTTAAACAAAGAATATCTAAATCCATTGATAAAAGATCATCTACGATATGATTTAAATCATCTTTAATGGTATATTCTTTAAAATCAATATCATGATCATCTTTACAAGCTACATAAAGAAGTCTTAACGCTAATGATTTATGGATAAATTTTGAATTTAATGTTGTGATTAATGTTTTCATAATAACTCTATATAAAAATCTAGAGAAAACTCTAGATTTTTAATCTTTCTTAAATTTTGGAATAACGTTTTTATATAAACAATACTCTTCTAACGTCCAGTTTTGATCTTTAATTTCCTTAGCCACTTTTTTACCTACATAACGTAAATGCCATGGTTCATGAGAAATTCCTGTAATACCATCCGTTCCTTCTGTAAAACGAACAATAAATCCATATTTTGCACAGTTTTCAACAACCCATTTATATTCTGTTGTATCCCCAAAGACAAGTCTTTGTTTATCAACGACACTTTGAGAAGTCATATCAATACCAAGTCCTGTTTGATGTTCACTTGCTCCTGGAGTAGCTACATATTCAGCAGCATAAGCACCACCATATTTTTGTTCAGTTTCTTGATAGATTTTTTCTTGTTCTTCATATGAACGATAACCACTATTTAATAATAAATACATACCTTCTTTTTTAGCATCTTTGATCATTTTAACTAAAGCTTCGGCTGCAACTTTTCTAAGTTGTGGATGATCGCATGTTGGCGCTACATATTCACTATCTAATTCTACTAAATCTTTTGGTTCATAATCATTTAAATAGAATCCTTTTTTTACAAGAGTTAAATAATCATCTGGATTAGCAATATTATATTTAGCTTTTGTTTGACCATTACTTGAAACAATAAATGGATAATTAACAATATTAACGGCATAATTATAATCTTTAACAGTATTATATTGTGCTATATAATCATTGATTTTCTTTAAATCATATCCTTTTACTTTTCTAAAAGGAGCTGTTTGACTATTTGTAAGTTTATTGTCTATTAAAAATTGAAGATCACTTTTACCAGCACCATCTTTTAACATTGACCAAATTGTTTTTTCACTATAACCCATTGATTTTAATGAAGGCACTTGATTTTCAAAAATATAATTAACAACATCAACGATATCTTCATAATCCATATCTTTATGTAAAGAATAGAATTGTTCATATTCATCATAAAGAGCTACTTTATTTGAATTATCGACCCATTTTAAAATATGTTTCATCTCATCATGTGATAACAATTCTTTTTCTTCATCATTATCAAATGAGCTCACTAACTCACTTGTTGTTGACCAAGAGTAACCTTTCATCAAAAATTGAATTCTATTAAAATTAAAATAAATAATAATTCCTAAAATAACAACCACTGCTGCAATTACAGCAATCACAGTACGTCCTACTTTTAAACGTCTTCTTGAACTACTATAAGAACTGTAATAACTATAATCTGTTTTTTTCTTAAATAATCCCATTTCTTTTTTTCACCTCTATTAATGTATCGCTATTATAGAAAATATAGATACTACTTACAATCCTTTTTTAAATAGTTTTTTCTACCAATTTCATATAAATCATTTCCTAAATGATCAATCACTACAACTAATGGCATATTTTTAACTTTTAACTTACGAATTGCTTCCGGTCCTAAATCATCAAAAGCAATCACTTCACATTCTTCTATACATGAAGACATCATCGCTCCAGCACCACCAATAGCACCAAAATAAACGCCATGATAGTCAACAATGGCTTTTTTAACTGCATCACTTCGATACCCTTTACCAATCATCGCATGTAAGCCAAGTTTAATAAGTCTAGGTGAATAAGCATCCATTCTTCCTGAAGTGGTTGGTCCACCACTGCCAAATACTTGACCTGGTTTTGAAGGTGTTGGGCCAACATAAAAAATCGTTTGATCTTGGATATTGAAAGGAAGTTCTTTTCCTTCATCCAATAATTGAATCAATCTTTTATGAGCAGCATCTCTTCCTGTATAAATCGTTCCACTTAAAAAAACTTCATCTCCAGCTTTTAGCTGTTTAATTTTATCAACTGTTAATGGTGTTTCTAAATAAATCATAGTGAAACCTCCTTATGACGTGAAACATGACAACAAATACTAACAGCGACTGGCATCCCTGCAATATGTGTAGGGAAAGTTTCAATATTTAAAGAAAGAGCTGTTGTCTTTCCTCCATAACCAGCAGGGCCAATTCCTGTTTCATTGATCATTTGTAATAATTCATCTTCTAAAGAAGCATATCTTTGATCTGGATGATGACTTCCAATTTCACGAATCATGGCCTTTTTAGCAAGCATTGCCACTTTATCAAAAGAACCTCCAATACCTACACCAATAACCATTGGTGGGCAGGCATTTGGTCCTGCATCATTGACAACTTTCATCACAAAATCCTTAATTCCTTGAAGTCCATCACTTGGTTTTAACATCTTAATTTGGCTCATATTTTCTGAACCAAATCCTTTAGGCGCTAAAGTAATATGAAAAGTATCCCCCTCAACAATATCATAATAAATAATTGCTGGAGTATTGTCTTTTGTATTAGTGCGTTCAAACAAAGGATCTTTAACAACTGATTTTCTTAAATACCCTTCTGTATATCCTTGTCTTACTCCTTCTTGAATTGCTTCATTTAAACTGCCACCTGTAATATGCACTTCTTGTCCCATTGTCACATAAACAAAAGCCATTCCTGTATCTTGACAAATAGGCATTTGTTTTTCTTGTGCCAACTTTGCATTATCCATTAATACTTGTAATGTTTTTTTGGCAAGTGCACTATCTTCTTCATCATGTTTTTGTGATAATGCTTTTTCAACATCTTGAGGTAAAATAGTTGCTGCTTCTATACACATTTTTTTAATTGCATCTGTAATTGTTGAACATGTTATTTCTCTCATATGTATCTCCTATTCAATAATATTATCTTTTACATCAGGATAATAAATAGAATAATATCTAAGTGACATTAATTCCATTGTTGTAAGTAAATTATGTTTACCTGTTTTTTTATATTTTGAATCACCTATTTCAATAATATAATTTGGTTCAAAACCAAAATCAAAGCTCTTATCATTGGTAATCACAACAACTTTCGCATTTGATTTTTTAATGTATGAAATCATCTTTTGACTCCCATTAAAAATATGACCACTTACTGTTAAAATAATAGCTACACTATTTTCATCTAACTCCTTAGCACATTGAAGCTGACTTGTTTGTTCCATATAAGCCATTGTGAACTTCTCTAACATCAATAAATCAGTTTGAAAATGTAAAGCAACTGAATGTGAAAACTGTGTTCCAAAAAAAGCTACGTTATCACTATCATGAATCAGTTTTAAAACCTCATCGATTACATTCCAATCTAAATAAGAAGAAAGTTGACTTAAAGATGTACAAATTTGTTGACTATAATAAGCTGTACTTTCTTCTGGATGATCTTTCATCATATCTAAAGGAACATTAATTAAATTATTAAACTTTCTTGATGTTGAACTAAACCACGCACACTCTTGTTTTAAATGAGCATAATTTTCATAACCAAGTGTTCTACAAAAACGAGAAATGGTTGCTGGAGACACAAAACATTCGCTCGCAAGTTTAGAAATTCCCATATGAGCTACTTCTGAAATATGATGTGCCATATACCAGGCAATGTTATAATTTGTATCTGTTTCATTGGCGCTATCTAAATATATTAATAATCTATAAAATAAATTTTTCATGTCATCCTCCCCTATTCTACAATATTATACACTAAATTCATCTTTATGCTTATATAAATTTGTAATAACAAATCACATATTTTTTTACATTTGTAACTTTTTTTAACTGTTTTTTATTTATATATTAAATCTGTAGAAAGAAAATAGATTTTACTATTCATATTCCCTCTATTATCTTTCTATATTATTCTTATCCTCCCAAATAAGAATAACATAAAAGGCATCTTGATGTCTTTTTTTCTTTTTCTTATAATAAAGAAAAAGGAGATCAATAATAATGTTAAAAGAATTCAAAGAATTTGCCTTAAAAGGCAACATGATTGATTTAGCTGTTGGGGTTATTATCGGTGGTGCTTTTAATTCATTAGTCACTTCTCTTGTAGAAAACATCATTATGCCTATTTTAAGTTTAGTTACAGGTAAGATTGATTTTTCTAATCTATTTATTGCTTTAGATGGAAATACATACAAAACATTAGCTGCTGCTCAAGTAGCAGGAGCATCTACTGTTAATTATGGTTTATTTATTACTGGTTTACTTAATTTTCTTATCATGGCTTTTGTTATCTTTATGATTGTTAAAACGATGAATAAATTAAGAACTAAAACAGAAAAAACTGTAGAAGAAAAACCAACAAAGAAGATTTGTCCTTATTGTCAAAGTGAAATCTCTATCAAAGCATCTCGTTGCCCACACTGTACAAGCCAATTAGAAAACTAAAATAGCTTTCTGTAATGTCATTCATTACAAAAAGCTATTTTTTATTACCTTTATAAATCCTATTACAACTGTAATAGTTGTTTTTTCTTAGCATCAAATTCTTCTTGGGTAATAGCACCTATATCTAATAATTCTTTATATTTTTTTATTTCTTCTGCTATTGAATCAGATGAACTACTATTTTTTGAAACTTCATTCTCATGACTAATTATTTCTAAAATTGAAATGATATCTTGAGCAATAGAAGATGCAGATTTATAAATACTACCACTCTTTTTCACATTTAAACTTTCTATTAAATTAATATACATTGTAGGTCTATTCATATTATTTATATTTACTTTAATTTGCAATTTATTACAAGTTGATTTTATTTTCTTTGATGTTCCTCCTGCAATTGCGCCAGCTAATCCAAAAAACGCACCACCAATTAAAGCTCTCCCAAGACCTCCAGTAGCTAAAGTTTGACCATCTTCAATAATTTCATAACTAATTATGTCAGAATAGTCAAATACTTCAAATTCCTCACTTACATTGGAATTTAATGGAATTCCAATTTTTTTGTTTCCTTCATCCACATATAAAAATCCACCTAGATTTTTGGTTATATTAAATTGACTCATCTTAAACCTTCTATTTTCTTGCAATTCATTAGATGTACCTACAATTTTTTGTAATTCATCCAAGCCATTATTTTTTAACGAAATCAAATTTACACCCGAACTTGATAACTTATTTGCACATGCCTTACATAAATGTTTTCCATTGTATTTTGCAACTACTTTTTCGAATGGTTTGACGGAAACACCACAAATTGGACATTTTTCTGTTTTAAGCAACGACATTTAAGACCACTCCCTCTCATTTGAATACATTATAACATATTTTTCAATAAATCAGTCCGTTATATACTTAATTGTAAATATAAAAAAATTTATCCTTAGAAACACATATTTCATTTTTTTACCCAATTTTTTCATTATTATTCTTTATATCTTCTTACAGCTTGTTTCCAAAAAAATAGTTTTGCTATTTAAAATCGATATAGTTTATGGCCTTTTCCACACTTTTCAAAATAACATTATTATAATTTATTTATCTATAAAACAAAAAAACATCGATTACTCGATGTCTCTTACATTTGGTGCGGGCGACAGGAATCGAACCTGCACGCCGAAGGCGCTAGATCCTAAGTCTAGTGCGTCTGCCAGTTCCGCCACGCCCGCATTGAAATGGTGACCCGCAGGCGACTCGAACGCCTGACCCTCTGATTAAAAGTCAGATGCTCTACCAACTGAGCTAGCGGGTCATACCTTATGGCTGGGGTAGCTGGATTCGAACCAGCGCAATGACAGAGTCAAAGTCTGTTGCCTTACCGCTTGGCTATACCCCATTCATTAGATAGATGGTGGAGAGGAGTGGATTCGAACCACCGAACCAAAAGGAACTGAGTTACAGTCAGCCGCGTTTAGCCACTTCGCTACCTCTCCATCATGGTGCCGGCTAAAGGACTTGAACCCTCAACCTACTGATTACAAGTCAGTTGCTCTACCAATTGAGCTAAGCCGGCATTTAAAAAAATGGTGGAGGTTAACGGGCTCGAACCGCTGACCCTCTGCTTGTAAGGCAGATGCTCTCCCAACTGAGCTAAGCCTCCTTGACTAGTGCCCACTTATAATAACATCTCTATACCTTTACGTCAACAGTTTTTTACATTTTTTTCATATTTTTTTATCAGTGATAATGTCATCTAATGGAATATCAAAATCTTCAGATTGATAATGTTCAATATATTGAAATGAATAAGCCAGTCCTATTGTTGGTGCATTAAAATCTTTAAGATATCGATCATAATACCCTCCACCATAGCCCAAACGATAACAATTTGCATCATAACCTACAAGTGGAACAATCATTAAATCAAGAAATTCTTTATTAATTTCTTGTTTATCTATCGGTTCATCAATACCATATTTATTTTTTATCATTTTATCTTGATATAAAGTAAAATACATTTCTTTACCGCAAACTATGGGAACATAAAATTCTTTTTGAGTTTTAAATTCTTCAATTAATTTCCAAGTATCCACTTCATGTTTATAAGATAAATAGATTCCTATTTTTTTACTTTTAATGAAACGTGGATCTTTTTTTAACTTTTCTATAATGAAATGAGATTGTTTTTGATAATCATCAAAATCCAATCTCATTTGTATCAATTGTTTACGTAATTGTTTTTTATCCAATTCCATTTTCACCAAAGTCCATTTTAATCAATTGATTTAACTCAACAGCATATTCCATTGGTAATTCTCTTGAAAATGGTTCAATAAATCCCATAACAATCATTTCTGTCGCATCTTTTTTAGAAAGACCTCTAGACATTAAATAGAAAAGTTGTTCATCTGAAATTTTAGAAACAGTTGCTTCATGTTCAATTAAAGAATCATTATTTCTAGCATAGTTTGTTGGCACTGTATCACTTGTTGAAATTTGATCTAAGATCAATGTATCACATTCAACTTTACTTTTAGCGTTGATTGCCTTTGGATTATGTTGTACTAACCCACGATAGTTTGTTTTACCACCGTTTTTAGCAATTGACTTAGAAACAATACTACTTGAAGTATTTGGTGCTAAATGAATCATTTTAGCTCCAGAATCCATAATTTGATTTTCTCCAGCAACAGCAATTGTAATACAAGAACCTTTCGCTCCTTCTTCCATTAAAACACAAGTTGGATATTTCATTGTAACAGCAGAACCAATATTTCCATCGACCCATTCCATTTGTCCATTTTTATAAACCTTCGCTCTTTGTGTCACTAAGTTTAAGATATTATTAGACCAGTTTTGAATTGTTGTATAACGGCATTTAGCCCCTTCTAAAACAACAATTTCAACAACTCCTGTATGTAATGAATCTTTTGAATAATTTGGTGCTGTACATCCTTCTACATAATGAATATCAGAACCTTTATCAACAATAATCAATGTTCTTTCAAATTGTCCCATTTGTTCAGAATTGATTCTAAAATAAGATTGTAAAGGTTTTTCTAGTTTTACTCCTGGTGGTACATAAATAAATGATCCCCCAGACCAAACAGCTCCATTTAAAGCTGAAAACTTATTATCATTATAAGGAATAACTGTATCAAAATACTTTTTAAATAATTCTGGGTATTCTCTTAAACCACTATCAATATCTAAGAAAATAACACCTTTTTCTTGAACTTCTTTCAACATATTATGATAAACCACTTCTGATTCATATTGAGTTGTTACCCCTGATAAATATTTTTGTTCTGCTTCAGGAATTCCTAGCTTATCAAAAGTATCTTTAATCGTTTCAGGGACTTCTTCCCATTTATTTGTTTGTTTATCAGAAGGTCTAATATAATACGTATACTCATCAAAATCTACTCTACTTAAATCGACACCCCATGTAGGCATTGGCTTTTTCAAAAAACAATCGAGTGCTTTTAAACGATATTCCAACATCCATTCAGGTTCACCTTTAATGGCAGAGATTTCTCTAACGATATCTTCATTAATTCCTTTAGGTGTTTTAAAAACAGACACATCTTTATCAGGAATCATAGTTTCATCATTTTCCATGAGTTTCCTCCTTTTCACTTTCATCAATTAATTGTGTAATTCCTTTCCATCCAAGAGTTGCACATTTAATTCTATTAGCCTGTTTATGAGTGTTATAAAAAGCAATCGCTTCTTCTAATATTTCAGGATCATAATCTTTTTCAAAAATCATATTCATATAATTTTCAATAATAACCCTTGCTTCATCAATTGTTTTACCAATTAATAATTCTGTCATAATGGAAGTACTTGATGTACAAATCGCACACGCTTCTCCATCAAAGCGAATATCTTCAATCACTCCATTTTCTATTTTTGCTTGTATATCAATATTATCAATACAAGTTTCACTATCCATATTGACTTTTTTATAGCTATCGTCTTCAACTAATTCATGATTACGTGGATTTTCATAATGATCCATAATAATTTGACGAAGCATCATATTATCCAAAGAAGGCATCTAAAAAGTCATCCCCTTTCTTACATACTTCAATAAACTGATCTATTTCTTCTTTTGTATTGTAGAAATAGAATGAAGCTCTTAATGTTTGTGAAACATGTAAATATTCATCTAATATTTTTGCACAGTGTTGACCAGCACGAATGGCAATTCCATACGTATTAAATAAAGATGCTCCATCTTGAGAAAAAACATTTTTAATATTGAAAGCAATTGCTCCAACACCATTTTCATTGTAAATTTCAATGTTATCTAATTCTTTCATCTTTTCAACGGCATATTTTCTAAGCATTGCTTCATGTTCTTCAATATTTTTCATACCAATATTTTGTAAATATTCAATAGCACTACCAAGACCAATGACCCCTTCAATATTAGGTGTTCCCGTTTCAAATTTTGTTGGTGCATTTTTAAGCTTTACTAAACCACAGCTATTGTATCTTGCATTACTTCCTCCACCAAAACGTGTTGGTGTCATTTCTTCCAATAAATGATATTTTCCATATAATACACCTACTCCTGTAGGTCCACACATTTTATGTCCTGAAAAAGCAAAGAAATCAACATCTAAATCTTGAACATCAACAGCATGATGAGGTGCACTTTGAGCCCCATCAACACAAACAATAATATCGTGTTCATGAGCAAAATTACAAATTTCTTTAATTGGTGCTAAATATCCTAAAACATTTGTAATTTGCGCAAGTGAAATAATTTTTGTATGTTCAGTTACTGCTTTTCTGACATTTTCTAAAGTCACTTTTCCTTCTTCATCTAGATCAATATATTTAATGATAGCTCCTGTATGTTTAGCTACTTCAAACCAAGGAAGCGTATTGCTTGCATGTTCAGCAAGAGTAATCAATACTTCATCTCCTTCTTTTAAATGTGTCATCCCATAACCAAAAGCTACCATATTCAAACTATCTGAAGAACCATAAGTATAAACAACTTCCTCTGGTTTACAATGAATAAAATCAGCAACAATACTTCTTACATGTTCAAATTTTGTATCTACTTCATGTGATAAGTCATAATCTCCACGATGTGCATTTCCAGAATAATTTGTTAAATAATCACAAACACTATCAATCACACATTGAGGTTTTAAAGTTGTTGCCCCATTATCTAAATAAATAAGAGGTTTTCCATGCATCGTCTTTTTAAGCATTGGAAAATCATCTCTAATTTTTAAAACATCTAACATTATAGTCCCACCTTTTCTTTCAAAACATCTGAAAATCTTTCTTTTAAAGATTCTACACTGATAAATTCTAAAACAGGTAAGAAATAACCATAAGTGACTAGATGCATAGCATCTTGTTTAGAAAGACCTCTAGACATTAAATAATAAAGATGATCTTCATCAATCTTTCCAACACTTGCTCCATGACTTGCTTTAACATCATATTCATCAATATATAAATACGGATTAGCTTGTGCTTTGCACCCTTCATCAAAAACAATAATTTTATTTGTTTGATGTGTATCTGATCCAGACATACCTTTATAAATACGTCCCACACCATCAATAATTAAACTTGCTTTTGATTTAACAATACCATAGTTATCCATATCACCATATGTATGTGGTGCTAAATGTTCTAAAGTCATTTCATAATGTTTATTTTCTTTTTCTTTACTTAAAGAAGCTAAGCGAAGTTTAGCACTTGCTTCCTCTTCAAGTAAACGATATTTTATTTTTGATAAAGTTGTATAATCTGTTAATTCTACATAAGCGCAAGACACTCTTGCATACTTATAAACATCAACATTTTCATCTAAATCAAGTTGAATATTTTGATGACTATTTTTTTCAACATATCTTAAAACTTCACTTGATTCATTGATTTTTATATTTTTTGTATAAGAACAAGACTTTGATGCTTCATACATTTCTACAAGATCTACATGTAAACGATCTTTAATTTCAATATTAAATTGATAAGTTCCTTCTTCTGTTGTCTTATAAATAATTTGTACTTTTGCATCTTCATTAATCATTAAAGTTTGATTTTGAATTTGAATATCTTGTTTAAAGGATGTTTCTTTGATTGTTCCATTTTCTAAAACAAGATAATTATCAATATCTACTAATCGACTCATTATTTAGCTTTAACCTTATTTCCGCAACTACCTAAAACAATAGGTTGTTTATCTTCTTCAGTTTCAAAATCAAAACCTAGTTCTTTAACCCAACGATAACCTTCTTTATCAATACGATCTATTAATTCTTGTCCTCCACTTAATACAATTTTTCCATCTACTAATATATGAACATGACTAGGTGGTACAAGTTCAAATAATCTTTCATAGTGTGAAACCATCACACAACCAAATGAATCTGATTTCATATCATTGATAGCTTCAGAAACAATTTTTAAAGCATCAACATCTAAACCAGAATCAATTTCATCCAATAATGCAAATTTTGGTTTTAATAATTTCATTTGCAAGATTTCATTTCTTTTCTTTTCTCCACCAGAGAAACCTTCATTTAAATAACGGTGTGCTAAATTTTCGTCCATTTTTAAATCAGCAATATTTTTATCTAATTCTTTAATAAATTTAAATAAAGATACTGGTTTTTCTTGATGAGCATTGAGCGCAGCTCTTAAAAAATCAGAAGTGACAACTCCTGGAATTTCTTGAGGATATTGCATTCCTAAAAAGATTCCTGCTTTCGATCTTTCATCGACTGACATTTCTAAAACATTTTGTCCATCCAAGTAAATACTTCCCTCTGTTACTTGGTATTTAGGATTTCCCATGATAGCTGATAGCAATGTTGATTTACCATTACCATTAGGTCCCATTAATGCATGTATTTCTCCTGTATTGATTGTTAAATCAATTCCTTTTAGTATTTCTTTATCATCAATACAAACATGTAAATTTTCTATTTTTAAAGTTGACATAAATCAAGCCCCTTTCTACCCACAACATTTTACTAAAATGTCAAAAAAAAAACAATCAATGTGATAATCTTTTGTATTAACAATTTATATTATATCCAAAATATGGTATATTATTTAAACAAAAGGAGTGATAATGTGAAATTTCTGAAATCTTTATTTCAAGTCATATCATCTAAAAAAATTACACAAACCCTGTTAAACTTACTTATTTTATTTTTGATCGTTCTTTTATTAGATATTACAAAAGAAGTATGGGGTGGCGCTTTTAGTATTTTTTGGAAGATTATAAAACCATTCTTTGTAGCATTTGCAATCGCTTATGTTTTAAATCCGCTTATTGAATGGGTACAAAAATATGTAAAAAATCGTGGATTATCTTTAATTATTGTTTATGTAGGAATCATTGCTTGTTTAATACTTATTTTATCACTAGCAATTCCTCTTGTAATTAATAGCGTAACAGACCTCTATCCTGCTTTTGAAGACGGTTTGATTTTTATTTCGCGCTTTGTACAAAGTCATTTAGGCTTCAATATTTCTGAAATAACAACTTATATTCAAACAGAAGCAGCGAAGCTTTTACAAGATATGACAGTTATTAATACAACGTTTGATGTTTTAAATTCTGTTATTGTAAAAATTGGAAACGGCTTGATTTACTCAATCCTTGCAATCTATATGTCTATAAAATTTGATAGTATAAGAATTGCAATTAATCATTTTGCAGGAAAATTTGATGAAAACTTACCTGTTTATTTAAAGGAAATCAATATTTCTTTAATTGAATATATTGAAGCTTTTGCTTTAAGTGCTCTTATTCAAGGTCTTACAACAGCTTTTGTCTATTTGGTTATTGGTCATCCAAACTGGATCTTACTTGGTATTTTCTCAGCTATCAGTTCGGTAATCCCTTATGTAGGTCCAATTGTTGCTAATTTACTTGGAATCGTCACTTCAATTACGATGGGGGCAACAAAACTTATTATTTTATTTGTACTGATTTTTATTCAATCAAATGTTGTTCCTTATGTCATTCAACCAAAAATATATTCATCAAAAATCGATTTATCGATTATGTGGGTATTATTTGGTATTTTAACTGGTTCAACTTTGTTTGGTGCATGGGGAATGATCATCGCAATGCCTATTCTTGTTACTATTAAAATCAGTTATCGTGTTTATCGTCAACATAATCCTCAACCTAAAAATGCTTAGCAATTTGCTAAGCATTTTTTTATAACATATTACAAATAATCACTAATAAAATAAAAAGTACTAAAACAAGCGTAAAAGAATTTTCACACTTCATATAAACCCCTCCCTTATATCCTTTTAGTATAAATTATGTAATAAATATGTTTGACCGTGTGTTTTTGCCCATAATATTGAAATAAGTGGGAAAAAATAGTATACTTTTTAAGTCTACAAGAAGGAGGAAAATTATGAAATTTAAAAAATGTGCTGCCTTATTACTTGTAAGTAGCTGCCTTTTGACTGGATGTACAACTTCATCAGCAAAAAAAGTTGATTCAAAATACGTTGTTGCATCTTTAGAAAAAGGAAATAAAACAAAAAATATCTTTGCTGATAATTTATATAAAGATATTATTGATAATTCAAGTAATAATTCAACAGTCTTTAATGCTGTATTACAAAATTTAGTTGATCAAAAATTCCCTGTCAACGATGATATGAAAGAAGATGCTGCTACAATTATTAAACAAATTAAATCAGCATATAAATCTAATTATGGTGATAACTATAAAGATTCATTAAATCAAGCTTTAACATCTGCAGGATATAAGAATTTATCTGAGTATCGTCAAAGAATGATCAAACAAATTCAATATGCTAATTTCTTATTAGATTATATTGATGATCATTTTGATGATGTCTTTAATGATTACTATCAACAATGTGCTCCAAAATATGTAAGTTTAATTAAAATTTCTGTATCTGATACAAGTTCACCTACAGATGATGAAACTTCTAAATTAAACGAAGTTAAAGAATTAATCAGTAATACGGATAAATCATTTGGAGATATTGCGCAAGATTACTCTGATGATTCTACTTCAAGCAAAAAAGGATCATTAGGTATCGTTGATAGTAAAGATACTTCTGGTATTGCAAATAGTTATGGTAAAGATGTCTTTAATGCTATTGAAGCATTAAGTGAAGGACAAGTTTCTGATGTTATTACTGGTGATAACGGATATTATTTTGTAAAAGTAACAAGTACTGATAAAAAAACTTTAAAGAAAGAATTAAAGAAAACTGATATTGATTCTCCTTTATTAGCTTATGATGATTATTTACAATATGTTGTCTATAATTCTTATAAAATCAATTATAAAGATAAAGACATTAAGAAAATCGTTCAAGAAGTTGTTAATAAAGCCTTAGAAGAAAGAAAAACAGAAAGAGGTGAAGCCTAATGAGTTCATTAAAAGATAAGCTTTACCAATATAGATTATTAGTTATTATCGTATGTATTTGTCTTATTGGTGGTTGTGGTTATGGTCTTTATAAAAGCTTTAACAAAAAAGATGATTCCTATGTAACCCATGTAAAAGATGGTGATTCAGAAGTTGTTAAAACAGGTGATGTAACAATTACTAAAGATGATCTTTATGAATATTTCTTAGATAATGATGGGTTAAATATGACTTTAAACAGTGCTATCAATTATGTAGCTGATCAAGAAATCACTGATGAAGACGCTATTAATTCTAAAGTTGAAGAATTAAAACAACAATACCTTCAATATGCTAGTACAAGTGATCTAGAAACTTACGCTAAAGATGCTGGCTATGAAAGTGAAGACGATTTTGTAAAACAAATTTTAGAACCTAATGCAAAAATTCAACTTCTTCAAGAAAAATTTGTTGAAGATAATTTCAAAAGTTTAGTTAAAGAATATAAAGTAAAATATCTTAAATATTTTACAGTTGATACTGAATCACAAGCTTTAAAAATTATTAAAGATTGTACAAGCGAAGAATCTTTCACAAATTATTTTAATGAAAATAGTGGAACAGATGCTGGTTTAGTTACAAAAGAATCAAGTAGCGTTGATTCTAAAATCATTAAAAAATTAGATAAATTTACAAAAGATGGTATTTATGCAAAAGCAATTAAAACATCTGAATCTAAATATGCAATTGTTTGGGTTTATAATACAGATAAATCAAATTTAAAAGATGAAATTAAAGAAAGTTTAACTTCTATTTCTAATTTTTCTACAAAATGTGAAACTTCTTATTTAAGAAAGTATAACTTTGATGTTTATGAACCATCAATCAAAAAGAAAATAAAAAAATCTTCTAAAGATTATTTTGAATAAGGTCTCGACCTTATTCTTTTTTTGTTTTAAAATAGAGCTATGGAGGAAAAGAAAATGAGTAACTGTATTTTTTGTAAAATTATTAATAAAGAAATTCCTGGAAAAATCATTTATGAAGATGATGTATGTATTGCTTTTTTAGATTTATCACAAGCAACTTATGGACATACCCTTGTTATTCCTAAAAAACATTTTGAAAATATTCTTGAAGTTGACGCACAAACATTGGCTCATGTAATGCAAGTCACTCAAAAATTAGCTAAACAAATCGTTGAAAAACTAAACGCTAAGGGATTGAATATTTTAACAAATACAAATGAAGTGGCCGGTCAAACCGTTCATCATTTCCACGTTCATATTTTACCTCGATATGATGAAAAAGAACTTGTTATTGAATTTAATGATCATAGTCAAGATGTTGATTTAGATGAAGTTTATCAAAAAATCGTAAAATAAAAAGATGGTTTTCCATCTTTTTAGAATAAAGAAAGTTGTTCAAAGTCATGAATATCTTTCTTTTTTATTGGTGTTTTTTCTTCAAATTCTTGTAAATATTCAAATATTTCTAAGTAATTACACATCATTTGATATTCTTGGCATTTTTTAAAGAATAAATTCATTAAATCCCTATTATGTGGGCTATTAAGCGTATATTGATCATTATACGTCATTTGATACTTTTCTTTCATACCAGGGAATAAACGATCTAGTTGCTTATAATAATACTCTCTGCTTCCCTCTCTTAAAGTAACTCCCATACCAAAACAAATAATTCCTTTAACTCCTGCTTCATGACATTCTTCTAAAATCTTTAAAATATTTTCTTGGCTATCATTAATAAAAGGCAAGATTGGCGTTAACCAAACAATTGTGGGAATCCCATTTTTATGGAGTTCTTTTAATACTTCTATTCTTCTTTGAGTTGTACAGACACCTGGTTCTAACTTTTGACATAAATTTTCATCAAATGTTGTAAGCGTCATTTGAACAACACATTTTGTTTGTTGGTTAATTTTCTTTAAAAGTTCCAGGTCTCTTAAAATTAAGTCTGACTTCGTAATAAGTGTTACTCCAAAATGATATTGTTCAATAAGTTCTAAAGCTTTTTGTACATGCTTTAATTCTTTTTCTAAAGGCATATATGGATCACACATAGATCCCATTTGAATCATACATTTCTTTCTTTTATGTTTTAAACCATTTTCTAATAAAGATAGCGCATTTTCTTTAACTTCTATATCTTCAAAGTCATGTTCAAAATGATAACACTTGCTTCTTGAATCACAATAAATACAGCCATGTTGACATCCCCTATATAAATTCATTGTATTATCATTAGATAAAATTCCTTTTACTGTTTTATAATGCATATTATAACCCCCATTGCTTATTATTTTAACATAAATTAAAAAAATAAGTTTGTCATATTTCAAAAAATACATCAAAAAATTGGATTTAAAAAACGATTTTGTATTTCAAAAATCGTTTATTTCTTCATTATTCTCTTAATTTTATAATAAAGTGTTTTCATATAAGGAATTTCAAACAAATAAGCTGGATGTTCCCAATAAATATACATAATCATTACAAAATAAACAAATACGCCTACAACAACAGATAAAATAAGAGGTAAAAAGACTCTATGAGTAAGTGTAAATAAACCATAATAAATACCTAAAACAATCGCTCCCATAACCAATGAAGCTAATAAAGGAATCACATAAGTTCTTTTTATTTCTTGTTTATAGCCTATTTTTTGACGTAAAGCTTTTTGATTTAAATAACATACTTGAAGCGCATATGTACAGTTACCAAACACTAAAACATAAACCCCTAAAGGTGTAATAAACAATAATAAAGCAATAATGATGATGTGACAGACAAGTGAAAATGCTGCATTTCTTAATGGAACATTCACTTCTCCTAAAGCTTGTAAGATCCCATTTGTAAGTGTTGATAAACCATAAAAGATAATCGCTGGAGATCCTAAAGCAAGCAATAATGTAGCTGTCATAATTGTCGCTTTTTGAGGAAATAAAACACCCATGATTGGATAAGATAATACTGCCATTCCTACTGCCGCTGGAATTAAAATCAACATTGTTACTGACAAACCAGATGTAATATGTGCTTTTGCTTCTTTAACATTTCCAAGTGCCCAAGCAGATGAAATAGAAGGAATAGAAGCTGTAGACATCGCTGAAGCTAGAGCAACTGGCACATTTTGTAAAACAATATATTTTCCTGCATAAACGCCATAATTTGAAATATAAGTAATTTTATCAATATGATGAAATGATTGAGCAAAATAGAAAATATACATATCGATCGTAGTGACTAAATTATATACACAAGTTGCTAGAATGATGGGTGCAATAATATGCATGATCATTCTAAAAATTTCTTGATACGAATCTACTCGTTCACTCGCTTCTTCATCTTTTTCTTCTACAAAAGTATTTTTCTTTTTTAAATACATAAAAATCATGTAGATCAAACCAACTAAAACACCAGCCCCTGTTCCAAGTGCAGAACCAGCAGCACCATATGATCCTACCTTTGTTGCATCTACACCAAGATATGGTTGAATAAAAATATAGGCAGCTAGCAATGCAACAACTGCATTAAAGATTTGTTCAATGATTTGTGAAACAGATGTATAAATCGTTGTCTTATGTGCTTGAAAATATCCTCTAAATACTCCTAATAAGCCCGATAAAAAAATTGTTGGACATAGGACCCTTAGTGCAGGAACAGCATTAACATCCACAATGAATGGTGCCAAGATAAATAATAAAATTGCTGCACTTCCAGCAATGGCACAAACATAGATAAATACACATTTTAATATTCTTTTAACATTTTTATATTCTTTTAAAGCAATCTTCTCTGATATTAATTTAGAAATAGCTGTAGGAATACTATACGATGAAATAAGTAAAACTAACGCATAAATATTATAAGCTGTTGAATAATACCCATTTCCTTCGTCTAAAATCATCGCAGTTAAAGGACTACGATATAAAAGCCCAATGATTCTAACTAAAATTCCTGCAAGTGCTAAAATTGATGCTTGTTTAACAATTGAATTAGAACGACTCATAACGACCTCACTTTCCAAAATTCATTATAACAAATATTACCATAAAACAAAATAAGCAATCTTATGATTGCTTATCTTTTATTCATCAATACCTGTAATGATCCATTTGTCATTTTTCTTTTCTAAAGTAAATGTTGCTGTTAATTTTTCAGTAGGTGCGCTTTTATATGTATCTGTCATGCTTTGATAAAGAATAGGAGCAATACCATCATATACTTTAATTTGATATGCTGATAAACCTTCTTCTTTATAGACTTTAGCAAGTTCATCTTGATGTTCTTCTACATATTGTTGTGCAGTTGTGTTTAATTCACTTTGGTCAAAAGATACTTGTGAGTAATCTTTTTGTTTTCCTGTCACTTTAACTGTTGTTTTATCCCCATCTGCTTTGATATCTTTAATTTTGATATCTGTAAATAAATCTTTGAAAATAGCTTTTTTGAATTTATTTGTTTCATCAACAAAAACTTTACCATATTCTTCTTCAGTATATTGGCTTAATTCTTTTTCCATTTTTTCAAGATCCATTCCTGATAAAACATCTTCACTCGCTACCTTTTTAAGTTTTGTAATGTCGCATTCCTTTACATAATCAAAAAAGTTTGTTACAACTTCTTTTTGTTCATCTGTTGATGAAGAAGCACCGCATCCAGCAACAAATACAAGTGCAAATATGCACATTAACTTCATTAACTTTTTCATACTATTCTTATCCCTCCATAGGATAATTATATCATAAAAAAAGAATGAGGACATCCCCATTCTTATAATTTTTCTCCGTTTGTTTCAATAACATGTTTATACCAATCAAATGATTTCTTTTTACTTCTAGAAAAATCACCTTCATGATTATTATTATAGTTAACATAGATAAATCCATAACGTTTATCATATTCACCAGTTGAAGCTGAAACGATATCAATTGGAGACCACATTGTATATCCAAGTAAATCAACACCATCATATTCAACAGCATCTTTCATTGCTTGGATATGTTCTTTTAAGTAATCGATACGGTATTGATCATCAACTGTACCATCTGCTTCTTTTTTATCGTAAGCACCAAATCCATTTTCAACAATCATCATTGGAAGTTCAAAACGGTCATTGAACCAGTTTAGACACCAACGTAATCCAAGTGGGTCAATTTGCCATCCCCAATCTGATGCTTTTAAGTATGTATTTCTTACGAAATCTTCAGGTACATAATCAAATGTTTTTTCATTACGTCCTTGATATTTTGTCGCAAATGACATGTAATATGAGAATCCAATATAATCCACTTTACCTTCAGCTAAGATTTTCTTATCTTCTTCAGTAATGAAATCATATCCTTTTCTTTCAAATTTCTTTAAGATATGACGAGGATAATGACCTCTAGCATGTACTTCTACATACCAATATTTTTGATGCATTGCACCTAAAGCATTCATCACATCTTCTGGTTTTGGTGAAGCTGGATATACACCATTCATACCAATCATACATCCTACTTGTAAATCAGGATTGATTTCATGTGCAGCTTTTACAGCTAACGCTGAAGCTACTAATTCATGATGTGCTGATAAATACATTAAGTATTCTGCATCGTCACCTTCTTGAAGTAAAACAGCACCTTCTTGAATTAAGTTATGTTGTGTCACATCAGCTTGGTTATTGATTTCATTGAAAGTCATCCAATATTTAACTTTATGTTGATATCTTTCAAAACATACTTTTGCAAATTTAACGAACATATCGATGGCTTGACGATTTCTAAATCCACCATATTCTTTAGCTAATGCCCAAGGTAATTCAAAGTGTGATAATGTAATAACTGGTTCAATACCATATTTATGACATTCATCAAATAAATCATCATAGAATTTTAAACCTTCTTCATTTGGCTCTTTTTCATCTCCTCTAGGGAAAATACGAGTCCATGCAATAGAAGTTCTAAATGCTTTAAATCCCATTTCTGCAAACAAAGCAACATCTTCTTTATAATGATGATAAAAATCAACACCTACATGGTTAGGATAATCTTCACCTTCAATAACACCATCTGTTAAACGTCTTGGTGCACCTGTAACGTTATCTCCTGCTGTTTCTACATCACTACAGCTAATTCCTTTTCCGCCTTCTTGCCAGGCACCTTCACATTGATGGGCAGCAACTGCTCCACCCCATAAAAAGTCTTCTCTAAATCCCATTCTATTTCCTCCTTAAAATACACATTTATCATACCATTTTTTAGTACCATTTGCATTAGTATAATAAAAATTGGTAAAGAAATCTTTACCAATTAGACATATCTGCATATTTGCTCAACGTTTTCTCCTTGATGAAATCTTTTACATAATTCATGTGTACATTTATGATATTTATCAAATGTATGCTGACAATTTTTAACATGACTATAAACTTTCCAATAACCAACACTTAAATATTCTTTCCCTTCAATAAAACCTAAAACATCTGTCATAGGATATCCTAAAAACAAACCGATTTCATGAGGAAAATCATAATCATTGAGGCGTTTTTGTAAATCTAGGATAAGAGTATCTAAAGATGTACAATTATAATTATATTTTTTAAAGATATTTTGGATTTGTTTACATGCACATAATTTATTTAACTTTTCTTTTTGATAAACATAAATCATAGAACGCCCTTTTATTTTAAGTACTTTTAAATAAATATCTTTTTTATTTAAAAGTTCATTATAATATTGGATACATTCTTCTAAATCATCAAGATCATTTAAATTATAAATACATGCAACTTTAAGTTTTGTAAGTGTTGGTGAAGCATAAAAGATTAATCTTCTTTCAAATTCGTGAGCAGACAATGGCATAATTAAGCAATCACTTTTTTGATAGCTTCGATATCTTCGTCACTACCATCATTTTCTACTTTATATAAGCATGGTACATTATATTGTTCAGCAATGACATCTCCTGCTTTACAATAAGCTTCTCCATATCCAGTATCACCACTTACAACAACACCTTTTAGATGTTCACTTTGACTTTGTAAGAATTCATCTACTTCGTAAGGAACATCTCCGAAACCATCAGTATAAGTAAATAAGATATAATCTTCTTCTACGGTTTCACTTCCATCTTCAATTTTTAAAGCATCTTCAATTCCTAATTTAGAAATAATACTTTCAACATTTCCTGTTCTTGATGCATATACGACTTTCATTTTTTTCCTCCTTTAGTTAGCTACAACTAACTCACGATATTATGTTAGCATAAGCTAACTTAACTGTCAAATATTTTCATTTATAGTTTGTCTTATCTAATAAAATATATACAAAAAGCTATAAAGAATTTCTTGATTGACAAGATTAGATTCTTTATAGCTCATCTTTTAATTCATTAAATTTAAAACACCTTCTTCACTATTAATATTAAAGATATTTAATGTAAGTTCATTCAATTTTTCTAGCGATGTTTCTGTGAGTTGTTTTTCTAAAGGACTTGATAAAGTTCCTAGTTTCACTTTAAGCAGTTCTTTTAAAGTACTTTGTTTTTCTTCTTATCTACCTTTTTCAATTCCAATACTTTCTCCCTCGTTTCTCATTCTTTGAAATAATTGATCCATTGCTACACACATATTGATTTCATCTCCTCCTAGTAAGTCTTCTTCTTTAATGTCTGTATGCGTAAAGATGGCTGCCATCTTAAAACTCTCTGCACAGATCATTCGATTTTTTCTTAATCCTTCATAGTCTCCTTTAAGCATACTTTGACTGCTCTCTACTACTTCTTTTAATCACTGACTTTTAAGTATTCTAGTATCTCTTTTTTTATATTGATGTAAGGAATTTTCTTGATTTAATTGTATTATATGTTTAATGATAATTTGTCTCATATTTGTTTCATTTCTATTATTATTTTATCTTTTTTTTCCTTCTTTCAATGGACGGATAGTCCAATAAAAAAGATGCTTACATTTAATTGTAAGCATCTTGATTTTCATCTTCATCTAAATAATCTCTATAATCTATACTAAAGAAATGATGATGATTCATTTTCCATAAATTTGGATTAAAATCATCTAATTGATGATTAATAATAATTTCATTAATAAGTACAGACAATCCTAAAACATCTACTAATAAATCTGGTTGGTTTAATATTTGAATCGTATTAGCAACAAATATTTGAATCAAATCTGTTGGTTCATCTTGATCAAAGAATAAATCAACAGCTTCGTTTATTGCATCAATATCACATTTTTTTATAGTTCCTACTGTTTCTACAAATATTTTATTTAACTCATAAGCAGCATCTTTATATGTGTCTAATTCCACAGAAATCATTTCTTCATTTAATTGTGGATTAAGCCTTATAAACTCTTGAATATATTCTTCTTTATATTCATTAATTGTATTAAAAATCGTATTCGTATATGCCGCTAAAGCAGGTGCATCAAGTCCTATATGATAAACAAGTTGATCAAAAATATAATCAATTCTTTCAACATCATTATTTGAAATACGATCATGATACATAATTTCTGTAAATTCATCTGTTAAGTTTTGGATACGTTCTCTATTATTTGCATACGTACTGATTTCGTTTAATACTTTTTGATTGATATTATTCATTTCATAAATGATAGCTGATTTTTCAACATCATCCATCATTGTTTCAACTTCACTTTTTTCAAATAAATCATTAATATTAATTTTAAATTGTTTCATGATTATCCCCTTTCAGTTATTCTTATTTAATCATATATTTAAAATAATGTGAATATTATCCGTATACTATTATATAACATTATTTCTCGATAATCATTAGCTAAATAATCCAACAAAAGGGGATGTTACGAAATAATTTAAAATCATAACATCCTTTTTTGTTATAATTTCTAACTAAAAATAGGATATTGATATCTTACCAATGATATTTATTTCCTACTAATTAATTCCTCATCCATAATGTTTGAGGAATTATTGTAATTAGAAACAATTGCTTCTTATAGTAGAATAATTTTATTATATAGATATTTAAAATTCCTATTTTTAATATATTTTTATTCTACAAAAGAAAAGGCTGTATGAAATTGATTGTTTAATTTCGTAACAGCCCCTTTAATATCTATTATAATTTTAAGCCAACTTCTAAACCTTCTTTAGTTGCTGGAATAGCGCCACCTGCTTGTTTAGCACCACCAATGACATAGACTTCCTTACAATATTTTTTAGCAATTTCTTCTAATGGATTATATGATTTATAGCCAAAAGCAGAGATAACTTGTACAGCTGGAATCGAAACTGTATTTCCACTTGCATCTTCTCCAATAACAGCAGTTTCTGTAATTTCTTTAACTTTAAATTGTGTTTTTACTTTAATACCTGCTTTTTGGATCATTTCTAATAGACATACTTTTGTCATGATCATCATATCATTTAAAATATCAGGTTGCATTTCTAACAATGTCACATCATGATTTTTTTCAGCTAGATAGTGAGCTGTTTCACCACCAACTTCTCCTCCACCACAAACAACAATAGGACCGTTAGAAATATCATATTTACCAAGTAGCATATCTTCTGCAGTAAATACATTTTTACCATCAATACCTTTAATTGGTGGAACCATTGGTTTAGCCCCTGTTGCAAGAATAATAGCATCTGGTTTAATTTCTTGAATCATTTCTTCACTTACTTCACTATTTAAATGTACAGGAACATTAAGAGCTTCTAAATTAGCACGATAAGAAGAAGTTGTAGTAGATAATTCACCTTTTCCAATTGGATATGCAGCTGATCTAAATTGACCACCTAAATGACTACTTGCTTCATATAAAGAAACATCATGACCTTTAATGGCTGCTGTTCGAGCAGCTACTAAACCTGCTGGTCCTCCACCAATGACCATTACTTTTTTAGGTTGAGTCGTTTTTGTTAAATCTGTTTCATATTCACGCCCTACTCTTGGATTAACTAAACAAGTGACACATCCTCCTGTTAATAATGGACCTTCACATCCTTGAAGGCATCCAATACAATAATTAATTTGATCAAATTTTCCTTTTTTAGCTTTTACTGGTAAATAAGGATCTGCTAAAGAACCTCTAGCCATTCCTACAAAATCACATTTATCCATTTCTAGTAAAATATCAGCCATTCCCGGTTCATTAATACGATTAGCTAAAATAACAGGAATTTTAACGACCTTTTTAACATTAGCAGCAGCTTCCATATTTAATGCATGTTTAGTAAACATTGGTGCAATAATTTGATCAATTGGTGCTGCAGCATAAACTCCATTTGAAACATGAATTGCATCAAAACCAACTTCTTCTAAATGTCTTGCAAGTTGATATGTTTCAGCTTCTGTACGTCCTCCTTGAACATATTCATTAGCTGAAATACGTACTTGAATTGGAAAATCTCCTACTTCTTTTCTCATAGCAGCAATAATTTCATCAACAATTCTTACTCGATTATCAAAACATCCACCATATTGATCTACTCTTTTATTGACATAAGATGATAAAAATTCAGCTAATAAATAACCATGAGCACAATGTAATTCAATTCCATCAAAACCAGATTCTTTACATCTTCTTGCTGCTTGACCAAAATCTTCAACAAGTGTATGAATTTCTTCAACAGTCATTTCTCTTGCTAAATCCATACAAATAGGATCTTTTGTTCCTGAAGGTGCTAATGGTTGAACATTACCATTAACCGCATGTGAGCTTTGTCTTCCTGGATGATACATTTGACAGAAGATCTTAGAACCATGTTCATGTACACGACGTGTTAATTCTTTATTTAAAGCAACATGTTCATCTTTATAAAATCCTGGAATATATTGATATCCCTTTCCATGAGGTGTAACACTATAATCTTCAGTAATAATCATTCCCCATCCACCTTTTGCTTTTTCTTCGATATAAGCCATATATCTATCTGTTAAAAAGCCATCTTCATCACAATAATTTGTAACCATTGCTGGTACGACCAATCTATTTGGGATCGTACAATTTCCTACTTTCATAGGTGTAAATAATTTTGTTATCATTCCTTTTTCCTCCTTGTAACCACTTATAGTATACGCCTTGAAAGCATTACAAGGTCAAGCGCTTGTGAAATAATACACAAATAAATAAAATAGCTTAAAAAACACAAAAAAACATTGAAATGATTTCAATGTTTTAAAGCAATTGGTATTTGTATTTCCATAATCCTTTGAAAATTTTCTCCTTCATAACCCCTACCTACAATAATTCCTCTAGGAGTTCCTACTATTTGATATTCATCTTTGATTTCATTTAATATATTTTCTAATTGATTTCTATTAAAACAACCTATTTCACCCATATCAATCATTGTACATAGACATAATTGCTTCTTTAAATACTTTTCATCTTTAAAAGAAAGCTGAAGTGATTCTATGTATCTCTCTTCCATTCCATACCACCAAGTTTCTTTCTCTTTTTCAAATAAAACCATAGATTCCACATAAACCATTCTTTCCTTGGAAAAAAGCAAATTTCTATTTTCAATAGATATTTGTAATTTATCATAGTCATCACCTTTTCCATTAGTTAGAAACACAAGTTGATATGCAGGAACATTTTTGACCCAATACTTTCCTAAATTAAATTTACATGTTTCGATTCTTTCTGCTAATTCTTTAACACGTTCTTTCAATAAAATTTTTTTAATAATATCTTGATCTATTTCTTGATAATATTGATACAAATGTTGTGCATAGTTTTCTAAATAATGTTCATTTAATAATTCAGAGATATCTTTGATTCCAAAATGAATTGATTGATAGCGAATAATTTCCATTAATAAAAAAACATCCATGACTGAATATGTACGATAATTATTATCTTCTTTCCTTGATGGTTTTAAAATACCTTGTTTTTCATAATAACGAATCATTTCTTTTGAAATATTCAATATTTTAGATACTTCACCTATTTTATATTCCATACGCAATTCCTCTTTCCATTTATATTATTGTATCATAAAAAAATATTCAATAAGCAATAATTGCTTATTGAATAATCTATTGTTTTAAAAATGGCGGTACTAATGAGATTCGAACTCATGATCTTACGTTCCGGAGACGTACGCTTTATCCAGCTAAGCTATAGCACCAGCAAATATATTCTATCATATTAGAGATAAATAATGTATCAAATATAGTATTTTAAATCAATATTTGTTAGAATGTCATCCATGGGGTGAGGTTATGAAAAAAGGAATTATTATTACATTATTAGGTGGTACATTTTGGGGTATTTCAGGAACCATGGGACAGTTTCTATTTCAAACTTATCATTTAAATACAATGTGGCTTACAACATTGCGTATGATCTTTGCGGGAATCATTCTATTAAGTGTTTGTTTTATCAAAGATACAAAAATGACATTAAGTATTTGGAATAATAAAAATGATGTCTTTCAACTTATTTTGTTTGCACTATTAGGATTAATGTTTTGTCAATATTCCTATATGACAGCAATCTATTATTCAAACAGTTCAACCGCAGCTATACTACAATACTTGAATCCAATCTTTATTATGTTCTATACATGTCTTGTTTGTAAAAGACTTCCTTATAAAAAAGAACTTCTTTGTGTTGTTTTAGCTTTTGGTGGAACCTTCATTCTAGCAACACATGGAAATATTCATGAAATGATCTTATCTTTTGAAGGATTGTTTTGGGGAGTGATGGCAGGATTGGCTGCTTCGTTTTATTCATTGCTTCCTCGACATATCATGAATAAATACGGCAGTTTGATTCCTACAGGCTATGCCATGATTATAGGTGGCGTCGTATTAGGAATAATTGGACGTGTTTGGAATATCTCTGTTTCTTTAGATATCTATGGCTATTTAGCAATGGCAGGAATTATTGTTATCGGAACTGTTTTAGCTTTTTCAATGTATCTTATAGGAGTCAATCTTATTGGACCTATGAGAGCTTCATTAATTGCTGCAGTTGAACCATTAAGTGCAACGATTTGCATGTGTTTATGGTTACATTCTCCTTTTACATTAATGGATGTATTAGGTTTTATTATGGTTATGTCTACAATCTTTATATTATCTTATAAAAAGAAAGCTTCATAAAAATGACATAAAGTATTTAACTTTTTGCCATTTTTTTATGATTTAAAATATTTTTCTATTTCTAAAACTTTATCTTTAGAAACTTTTAACAATTCAACCGCTTTTGAAAATGAAATACTTAAGCTATTCATCAAATCTGTAATCAGTTCAATATTTTTCTTTTTTGTCCTTGTACTAATCCTTTTTCTATATTTTCTCTCGCTATCATTTGATTAAAATTACACATCTTTTTTACCTCCTTCTCTATTTCTTCAAATCCATATTCTTTCATGATCTCTTTCTTTTTCAAAAGATCATATGTATTATTTAAAAAGATGACTAACGGTGTCTTGATCCAATCACTACCCTCATACTTCTCTTTGATATCATGATCTTTATTTAAGTATACCATAATCTGTTCGCCTTTATCATAACTTTCTAACCTTTCAATAGTACTTCCACTGATATTTTCTAATTTAGAACTTATTCGATTGACATGTCCATCTCTTTTTTTAGCTGCCTGTGGCAGTATCCATATCACATAGGCTTTTTTCATCCCATCATAATTTCGATAATCCTATTCTTTACCATTTTGACTGGTAATTATTCTTGAAAGATAATCATTTCCTCTTGTAAGCAAAGCATAGCCAGGATTCTCTACATTTTGTATTTCTACATCTAGTTAGATTCTTTTCATTGTTTCATCAACTTGTGACAGATTGATATAATAGAAATAATCAAATTCTACTTTTCAATGATGAGGTATATCAATAACATTATTGAGTTGTTGAAAATAATAATTTCCTTCCTGATCTTTCTTTACTTTAATAATTTCAATGATTTCTTCTAAAGAGACATCCTTAGCTTCTTTAACAAAGCCTTTGGTGATTCTTCCTAAAGTTTCTGGATGTCCTAATATTCTTTTACAGAGTTTATCGAGCATGATAATATGATCATTTGATGTAATTTCTAGTACTTGGTCCATTTAATTTATCCCTCCTATTATTATATAGACAATTTTTTGACGTTTTTCTTTAAAAAAAGAAAAACTTTCAAAGCTTTTACTTTGAAAATTAAATTTAAACTATATACATTTTAGAACATTATTTTGATAACTCTATTTATTTTCATGTTCTAATGTAGAACTTAAGGCTTGAACTAATGTTTCAGCCATATCTCTTCTCATAATTATATTTGAAACAATCTCTGTTTTAGCTGTGACCTCTTTAGTATCAACATCATATTCAGGATGTGTCAACATAAAACTTATTACAACTTCTTTATCTTCACTATCAATTGCCACATTATAACCATTTATATAAATATTTTCCATCTTTTTATCTCCTAGCTGTATGTATTATTAATTCTTTGTTGCGTAATATAAGATTTATTGATTTTAAAACTTGTATCATACTTATAATTTGTATTTTTATTTTTATAATCTTTCAAATCATAAGTTGTCAATTCTTCAACAAATTCATTAAATTTTGGTTTAACTTTTGCTTCTTTTTTTACTTTATAAACATTTGTTTTTTCTGCTTTTGGATATATTTTTATATCCATTATCTTATCTAATTTATTAAAAATTTTAACTAATGTACCTATAGAAAAGTTATACTCATCGCTTTCGATTTTTGAAATCATTGATTGTGATACTCCTAATACTTTAGCAAATTCTTTTTGTGTTAATTGACGTTCTAATCTACATTTAACGATTTCAAGAGATAATTTTGTAAGTAAATCATTGGCTATTTTATCTTCTTCAGATAAAAATTGATCAAAATAATCAAATAAATCATTTTTTGTATTCATTTTCTTCCCACTCTTTCATTCTAGAATCTAAAAAAGGTATTTTTTTACTATACGAGTTTTTACCTTGGGTTTCATTAAACGCTAACAAAAGAACACATATATTGCTTTTATATCTTGCTAAATATCTAATATTATATCCCTTTCCTCGTAAATGAAACGAATAAGTTACAGGTATTACATGTTTTAAAACCTCATTACTGTCTATTTTTATAATTTCATAAGGCATTAAATGTTCAATAAATTCAATCATTCTTTTAGATTGTCTTGAAAATTTTTTCTCTTTACCTTTTAATACTGTTTCCATTAAATCATTTATTTCCTTTCTAAAACTCTCATGATATACAACAGTAATACGTCCCTCTTCCATATTTTATCCTTTCTCAAATCAAATTATATTACTTATAAGTAATATTTTCAAGGAAGGAAAGTTATAACATATTATATACATTTCTACAAAATTTATTCTTAATCAATCCATCAAAAAATTCAGTATTAACACAAATACTCTTTTTTCATCTTTTAACAATCATTGTTCATTAATTTTCTTATAATACTTATAGATAACTTTTCCTCCTACTATTATATAGACAATTTTTTTACCTTTTTCTTGAAAAAAAGAAAAACTTTCAAAGCTTTTACTTTGAAAGTTAAATCAAATCTAAATCTTTTAAAATATGAAGTCCTTCTTGAATAGCACCATTTCCACCTGTTTTAGTAAGTGTATAGGTTGCTGCTTCTTTAGCCTCTTTACATCCATTAGCTGGTGTAAAACTATAAGGGAATCCTTTTAACATACATACATCATTTAAACCATCTCCAAAAGTTGCCACTTCATCAAGATTTAAGCCTTTTAATTTTAAAACTTCTCTTAACATAATTCCTTTATCATAATCATCACAAGTAATTTCAATATTATCTTCATATGATGAAGAAATGTTTAAATGAGGTATACAATCTAAACGTTCTCTTACGCCCTTTGCTTCTTCAGGATTTAAATGTCTAGCATCTACTTTTAAAGGAAGTGCTCCTTGTTGATAAATTTCATCAATTGAAGAAACCGACGTACAATCATTTAAATATCCCCATCTTCTAAAGAATGTCGTATTTGGAAGGTCTTCTAAAGTAACGCCCTCACGACCTTTCATTAATAATTTAACATGTAGATCCCAATAACTTTCAAAATCTGTTAAAATATATTTTCCTTTTGTTGTATGAATAGAAATATGATAATTATGTTTTTGTAAAACAGGAATCATCTTTCTAAAAGCATCTTCATCCATTGGATGCGCAATATTTTTAGTTCCTTCAATATTTCGATATTGTGTCCCATTATTAATAATCAAATCACCATCTACATGAGACTTTTCAATCATATCAAGCATCATATTCATATCTCTTCCAGATGCAAACATAAACTCGATACCCTTTTCTTTATAAAAATCAATCTCTTTAATATCATCATCATAAAAATGATTATCTCTATCAATACTTGTTCCATCAACATCTAATACAACTAATTTAATCATTCTAATTCCCTCTATTTTCCAAATCTATCTTTTAATTTATCAAACAAACTTTGTGAAATACCAAATTTTTTACACATTTCTTTAACATATTGATCAACTTCTTCATTAGACATATTCTTAAGTCTTTCTTCATCAATACCTAAACTTTCCATCGTTGATTTCATTTGATCATACATTCCTGTATCACCATTTTGATAATTACTCATCATTTCATCGACCCAACGCTTTGCTCCTTCTAATTGTTGGTTTTCTTGACTATCTTGTTGATCAAAGAAACTTTGTGCTTCATTTAAAGCATCAATTTCATCACTATCCAATCCTAAACTTTCAAAGAAATCTAAACAATAACGACATAAAGAACGACATTCATCTTGATAATCTAAATCTTTAAGTTCTTTTGCCATTTCTAATTCATGTTCAATATCTTTAATTTGTTGGAAGTGTTGTTCGTTAAGTTCTAAATCTTCATAAACATCTTCTTTTAAATCATTTAAAACAATTGGTACAAAGTATTCTACTTTTTCATAAGCTGACATTTCATAATGAACAGGCATTTCTAAAATTTCACTTAAACATTCAATAAATCCTTTTAAATTTAAATATTTATTTTTAAAAACAAAAGTATTTGCTTTTGTTTTGATTTTCGCATAAAAATCAAAACCTTCTTCTTTTTTTACTAGTACTAATTCTTCTATATCTTCATATAAAAAGGAATGAGGCTCTTTAAAACAAAAATAAACACCTTGATCTGTAAAAATCATTCCTTGACTACCATCATCGCTGGCATCAACAAATCCAAGTACTTGATAATCTGTGGTACTTCCATATAAATAAAGTGCTTTAGAGATTTGTGACGGTATATTTTGTTGATTGTAAAATGTTGCTTCATTTACAATATTTTCATCTAAGTTTTCTAATATGATTTCTTTTTCCATTTTTATCACCTTCTAATACTTTACTATAAATTTGAATGAATGCAAAGAAAAAATCCTTAATTGCTTAAGGATTTTGAATACATTTTCTTACTTGTAAAAAATGCGACAACTAAAATAACAAAAGTGATATCAAAAGGACTGTTATAAAATAAGATTGAAATCAATAATGATATAACAATACTTACTATTTCAATGATAAAAGGTTGAAATGAAACTTGATATCGTTTAATCAATTGTCTTTGATTTAAAAGCTGCTTAACACTTATAACAAGCATAATGACTGCTACTAATAAATCAATATAATAATTAATTAAATAATGATTTCCTACCAATTCTTTAACAAAAAGAAGCACAATATATATACACATGGTAAGTAATATTCCAGACATTTCATATTTATTAGAATCTCTTTGTTTTAATTGATTGATTTTTTCTTTGTAATTTATTTTTCTATCTATTTGATCAACAAATGCTTGACTTCCTTTAGTCATCACTTGTTGAACTGTTTTTCCTTGATCTTGAAAAGATTTCATTTGATCAAGAATTTCAGAAAGTAAAATATTTGTCTTTAAAACATCTTTTCGTTTTTTAAACAAGCATTTTTCAATTTCTTGATAACATTTAAAATAATCATCATTTAAACTTTTTACTTTAACACTATTTTCAAAATATAAATCATACTTCTTTTCTTTCATCTTAATCTACCTTTAACGAATGACTATTTACTTCGCTAATATGACTATTAAAGAACTCAGTCATGACTTGAATCATATAATAAGTATCTTTAATACCAGCAGTTTCATATGTAGAGTGCATTGCAAGTTGTGGTAAACCGATATCTACACTATTCATAGAAACTTGTGCCATTGCGATATTTCCTAAAGTACTTCCTCCCGCTTCATCTGAACGATTTGCGAAGAATTGTACAGGTACATTGGCTTTTTTACATAAATCTTTAAATACTGCAACACTTACCGCATCGCTTGTATATTTTTGACCTGCGTGAGATTTTACAACAATTCCTTCATTCATATAAACACAGTTTGTTGCGTCTGTTTTTTGTGGATGATGTGGATGAACTGCATGTGCATTATCAGCAGATAACATAAAACTTGAAGCAATTGCACAATAGAAATCTTCTTCTGTTTTTCCAAGTGCACTGTTAGCACGTTTTAAAACATCATATAAAAGTGTTGAAGCAGCTCCTTGTTTTGTTCCTGAACCAACTTCTTCGTTATCAAAGCAAGCTAATACATCAATTGATTGATCATTTCCACCAGCTAAGAATCCTTTTAATGAAGTAAAAGCACATTGTAAATCATCTAAATGTTGGCTTGAAATAAATTCATCGTTAGCTCCCCAGATAGATGGCGCTGTACGATTATATAGATATAAATCACTACCATAAATATCTTCTACTTGAACTCCTGCTTCTTTAGCAACGAGTTTCATAAAGTCACCTGGTTTACAATCAGCCCCGCCAAATAAAGGAAGCATATCAATTTGTTTATTATATGCATAACCATCATTGACCGCTCTGTTCATATGAATAGCCATATTTGGAATTAAAACTAAATCACGATCAATATTAATTAATTGTGTTTTTAATTCATTTCCATCTTTAATTAATAAACGTCCAGCAATAGATAATGGTTTATCAAACCAAGTTGAACAAATCATTCCTCCATAACCTTCTGTATTTAATTGTGTGTATTTACCCTTTACTTCTAATTCAGCATTTTCTTTTAATTTGAAAGTTGGGCAATCACTATGTGAAGCAGCAACATTAAAACTATAATTTTCTAAATTGCTTCCGACCTTTAAAGCAATAATACTTGAATTATTACGAGTAACATAATATTTTCCACCTGGAGTCATTTTCCAAGGTTTACCCTCTAATAATTCAACAAATCCCTCTTTATTTAATTCTTCTTTAATATTTTCTACAGCATGGAATGCTGTAGGACTTTTTTGTAAAAAGTCTAATAATTCTTCTGAAATTTCCCTATACATTTTTTAACACCTCTTCTATATTTTATCACAATTATTCTGAAATAGCGTTAGCTTTTTCTCTTTTAGCAATAGCTGGTAAAATTAATCCTAACGCAGTTAAAACAACAGGAGTAATAATATTTAAAGCCATTGTAAATAAGTCAGTTGAGTAAACACCCATGATACAACATGCAGCTGTTACAAAAAGACACCATCCACCAAAGAATAAAGCAATTGGTTGACACTTAACAAAACGGTAATCAGCTGGAATCTTATCATAAGCTTTTCTTAAACCAATATAAGCTAAGAATACCCAAATATAACGCATTGGCATACATACAGAATTTAATTTATTTAATTGTGCTAACACTCCGGCAGCACCTTTTCCACCAATGATTTGAATTAAAATGATACTTCCTGATAAAACAACAACCATTTTAATCCCATTCACATAAGCCCCATATTTGTTTTGTTTTAATAATTTAGATGGAATGAATTGTCTTGCATCTTCATTATCTAATAACATTCTAAGTGGTGCATCAATACTTAATACTAATGTTGAGAATTGCCCAATCATATTACATAATGCGTAAATAATTAGTAATGCATCTCCCATATGATAGTATTGACCTAATTTTTGGAATGACCAGTAAGCACCATTTGATACATATGAATTGAATGATTCTGGTGTTGCATTGATTACAGTTGGATCAAACATCATACCCATAGCAAATGTACCTAAAATAGCACATACCATAACCATGATTGCAAGTGCAATCATCCCTTTTGGGAATCCTTTTGAAGGATTTTCTACTTTATTTACATAAGGTGAAATTTTTTCACACCCACCAACTGCAAATACCAAAATAGAAAGTGATGTAAAATAATTGACATTAAATTGTGGAACAATTTTGTCAAAACTAAAATCTAATGATAAATATCCCCCATTTGGATTAATTGCTGGTGCAGCAAACATCATTAAGATATATAAGATTGACATAACGAACATACTTGTTCCTGCAACTGTTGCTAATTGTTTAAGTGGGTTTAACCCTCTACTAGCAAACCAACAGAAAAATAAGAATACTGCAAGTGTAGCAAGTTGCACATATAATGTTGGAAGTGAATCATAAACTTCAGCATTTCTAAAAATTGCCCAGCTTAATGCTTTTAAACCTCCACTACCTTTACTTGCAATATAAGTAACGTGACATGCCCAATATGTCCATCCAGCATAGTATGCAAGTTTAGGACCAAATGTTTCATGTACCCAAGAACTTACTCCTCCACCAGAATTTTTAAACGCAGACCCTAGTTCTCCCACCATTAAAGCGTAAGGAACAAAATAAAGTGCGAACATTAATACCCAACTAAAAACTACTTGGATACCATTGAAGTAGATAAAGCCATTTAAAACGTTTCCAAATCCCCAAACAGTAGAAAACGCCATGAAAGCTAAACCATACCACTTGATTTTTTTTGAATCTTCCATGATTTTACCTCCGTATTTTTTGAATAACTTAGGTCGTTTATTCTTAAATAAAATACAAATATTGTACTTCACGATATACAATTATATCGTATTATGTCGATAAATGCTATATATTTTATTTCATTGTGCTCTTTTTTAGACATTTATCCGTAAATTGTCTAAAAAAGCATACATTTATCCCAAAATATAATATTCTATTTTTATCATCAATAAACTTTTATTATTATTCATTTCTATTTAACACCAAATATTTACCTTTTAAACACCTATTTATTTCATCAAATACATGCCCGCTTTGTTAATATAAATCAAAAGAGGTGACAAATATGGAAAATACATTATATTTTAAAGACATGATTCATTGTGATCAAAATAACTATCCTAAAAAAATCTACAAAGTAGAATATTCTAAAATGTTGATAGAAATTTTAGATAGTGATCACATTCAGGGTAGACCCTTCTATTTTAGCAGTCCTCATTCTAGAGACAATTTCATCAAACAAATTAAAGATCATATTTTAAGAATCAATTATGAAGAGCTCGAACAAATACAGCACTATTGGAAAAAGAACATAAAATAATTATGGGGCTGTAAAGAAACCTAATCTTTTGGATTAGGCATTCTTTATAGCTTTTTTTA
>OLSI01000382.1_pt1 | contig 37586 bp, 31 predicted proteins | sample 1672661 | NCBI WGS metagenome assembly OLSI01 (sample SAMEA3136711, study PRJEB25190) | human gut metagenome | biome: human gut; feature: human-associated habitat; material: faeces | place: Austria | collected 2013 | reverse complement strand
TATATCAGTGGTGGGATTCAATCTCCCATCTGATATAGCCTCCGGCAGGATTGCATCGATTTATGATTCCATCACATAGTTTTTTATAAATGTCAAAAATTTCTTTGGTAATCTTTCCATTTTCTGATCATTACGGAAAATACAGATAAACTGCACAGACTGTTCCTGATTTTCCAGCTGCATGGTATCGTGATTTATAAATTTGTCACTATGACTCAGGCCATCAGGACTGATGTTACCCAAATCCGTGTTCTGCAGCATAGCTTGCATAATATAGTCACTGTTCGTAGTGACCTTAACCTGTAGTTTTCTTTTCTCTTCTTCATTTTCTTTTTGTTCTTTCCATAAAGAGATACCGGAATAATAATCCTCCACGCCCTGAACCAAAGAAATCTCATTCCGTTTTTCATGGTATGCTTTGTCTCTGCAATACAAAACCGTTTTCGTTCTTTTTAAAGTATAGTAACCAATATGATTCTCCGGAAACATCTTCTTCAGCTTGTCCAGCTGAGAATCTTCAAAATAGGCAAAACCCAGCTGATCCTGATTTGCGATAATTCTTCGTATAATTTCTTCTGCCGGCGCACTGATGATATTATATTTTTCTCCTGCACTTTCTTGTATATAATACTCACAGAACGTATTGGCAAACCAGGAACTTGGCTGAAATGATACTCTCAGTTCTTCTGTAGCATCTTCTTCCGCACAATCCAGAATCTTTGCACTGCACGCTACCATACTTAATGCATATTTATAAATCTGCTCCCCTTTTGCAGTCAATTCAATTCCATGCCGCCTTCGTTCAAATATTTTCTTTCCAAGTTCTTTTTCCAGAGCCGCTATGGTTTTGCTCACATTGGACTGTGACGTAAACAGCATCGAAGCCGCCTTACTGAATGATTTTGTCTGTGCACAGATTACCATGCACTGAAGCTGTCGTAATTCCATTTTTGTCCTTTCATCTTATTCCTGAGAAATCTCATCAATAAATCTACGTTCTTCTTCCGTAAATGGTGCGCAGGCGATTGCTTTGATATTATCCAGGATCTGCTGTGGTCTGGATGCACCTATCAGGACGCTGGTTACTTCCTTATGCTGAAGCAGCCAGCCAAGTGCCATATCAGCCAGCTTCTCTCCACGCTGGGCTGCCAGATCGTTCAGTCTCCGGATCTGATCCAGACGCTCCGGAGTCAGCACACTTTCCTTAAGGAATCTTCCGTCTTTGCGGATACGGCTGTCCTCCGGGATCCCGTTCAGGTAACGGTCTGTCAGCTGTCCCTGATCAAGAGGGCTGAAGGTGATCAGACCTTTTTTCAAAATTCCGGTAGTTCTCTTGAGCCCGTTTTTTTCCACTGTTCTGTCAAAAATAGAATACCGGTTCTGGTTGATCACAAAGGGGCATTTCAGATCCTTCAGGATCGCTGCTGCCTGGCTTAAGGTTTTTCCATCATAATTGGAAAGTCCGACATAGAGGGCCTTGCCCTGCTGAACCGCTGTTGCCAGCGCCCCCATAGTCTCCTCAAGCGGAGTCTCAGGATCCATTCTGTGATGGTAAAAAATATCCACATATTCCAGACCCATGCGCTTCAGGCTCTGGTCAAGGCTCGCCAGAAGATACTTGCGGCTGCCCCAGTTTCCATAAGGACCCTCCCACATATCATAGCCTGCCTTAGTTGTGATGATCATTTCATCACGGTAAGGCATCAGTTCCTCTTCCAGGATCTTGCCGAAATTCCGCTCTGCACTTCCGTAGGCAGGTCCGTAATTATTGGCAAGGTCAAACTGTGTGATACCATTGTCAAAAGCTGTGAAACACAGCTGCTTCATGTTTTCATAATCAGAAGTATCTCCGAAATTATGCCATAATCCAAGAGACACCTTCGGAAGCATCAGACCGCTTTCACCGCAGCGGTTATACTCCATGGTTTCGTATCGTTCCTTTGCAGGTGTGTACATAAAAAACCTCCCATAATGTAGCATGATTTACATTTTCTGTAACTGCTTTTACTATACTTCACCGACCCTTATTTCGCAAGACGGATCATATTCCAGCTGTGTTTTGCAAAAACTACTTCCAGTTTTCCGCCGTCCAGCTTTGAGCACTCTGCACTGGCTTTTACAGGAACTACATTCTCGGGCTGCGTCTCTGTATTGACTGCCTGAAGATTATCGTTATTCAGCACGATATGCTCTACGATCTTATATCCCTCAAACTGTCTCAAGTCACAGGAAACTTCCATATCCTCATCCAGACTCTTATTCACTGCAAAGATTGTCAGCGTATCCTTTTCCTCATCCCAGACACACACAGAATCCAGATATGGCGCTTCGCCATAAGTTTTGCTCTCGTATACCGGTGTGAGAACCTGTGTATTAAGGACGGTTCCTCTTCCAAACACACTTGTCAGCATATACGGATAAAAGATCGTCTGACGCCATGCGCCTGTATCGGATGTCATGATCGGCGCAATAACATTTACCAGCTGTGCCATGCAGGCGATCTTTACACGATCTGCATGACGGAGAAGTGTGATCAGCATACTTCCTACAAGAAGTGCATCCTCAAAGTTATAAACATCCTCCAGCTGATGTGGCGCCTGTACCCATTTTTCCAGCTTTTTATCCTGTTCATTGCTGTGGTACCATACGTTCCATTCGTCGAAGGAAAGATTGATCTGTTTTTTTCCATGCTTCTTTGCTTTTACAGCATCGCAGATGGAAACCACTCCTGAGATAAAATCATCCATGCCCTTGGAGCTTGCCAGAAAATCGGCAGTGTCTCCCGATGCATTTCCATAATACTGATGCAGGGAAAGATAATCCACCTGATCGTAAGCCTCGTCAAGAACCGTATACTCCCAGGAGCCAAAGGTAGGCATTTCCAGATTGGAGCTTCCGCATGCAACAGTCTCAACCTCCGGATCCATAAATTTCATCAGGCGGGCAGTCTCGGCTGCAACTCTTCCGTACTCTGCCGCAGTTTTATGTCCCATCTGCCACGGACCGTCCATCTCGTTTCCGAGACACCATAATTTGATATCATGCGGCTGTTCATAGCCGTGAGCCTTACGGAGATCACTGTAATAGGTACCGCCCTTAAAGTTACAGTATTCCAGAAGATTTTTCGCATCCTCCGGTCCTCTTGTTCCCAGGTTCACCGCCATCATCACATCACTGCCGGCTTTTTTTGACCAGTCCACAAATTCATTGAGACCAAACTGATTGGTCTCGATCACGCCCCAGGCCAGCTCCGGTCTGGACGGACGCTGAGCTTTTGGCCCAACACTATCCTCCCAGCGGAATCCGGATACAAAATTTCCACCCGGATAACGGACAATCGGAACCTGAAGCTCTCTTACCAGCTCCAGAGTATCCTTCCGGAAGCCCTGCTCATCAGAAAGGGGACTGCCTTCCTGATAAATGCCCTCATAAACCGCACGTCCGAGATGTTCTATAAAAGAACCATAGATCCTTTTGTCTGTTTTTCCGGTGAGGAAATATTTGTCCACGATGATCTGCGCTTTTTTCATTGTAAAAATCCTCCTGTAAATTATTATTTTCTGCTGCTACCGCATTTAGCTCTGTTTCCGATTCCGCCGTATACCGGCTCTTACGCCTCTGTTTGCTCACACCCTCCCAGGCAGACCGGAAATCAACCGTTTCTATGTTTCATTTTACCATCCTGTTCTATCCATACCAGTGATTATCTTCCGAAACAGTTGACTTTTTTTCCGGTAGGATTTATCGTAAAGACAGTCTTACCAGACGGACGTCCCTCTGTCACTTTACTTTATACTTCCAGGCAGAAAGTTCTTTACAATGCCACAGTCGGATTGTCTGATCTACGTAATGAAAGGAGCCCGGCATTTCCATGGATTTTACCTTAAATTTCTGCGAATACAACCGTTCCAACTCTGATTATGACAGGATTTTCCGTCCGGAGGGAAGCGGTGATTATCTTTTTCTTTTATTTAAAACACCAATGAAGGTTTATCTGGGCGGTCAGCTTACTGTCACCCGGGAAAATGCCTGTATCTTTTATACTCCGGGAAATCCCCAGCATTATCAGGCTGTGCGAAAATTCCGGAACAGCTATGTGCATTTTTCCTGCGGAGAAAATCTGGCAGAACGGTTCGGACTTCCCTGCAACGAGATTTTTTACCCTAATGACTGCCAGGAGATCGATCGCTGTATCCGCAAACTGCAGCATGAATATCTGGCCAAAGAAGCTTTTTTCCGGGATTATGAATATGCTCTGCTCTGCCAGCTGATGATCACTGCCACACGGGAACTCCGTAGTACAGATGCCGGCAGTTCTTCCGACTCGGAGCTATACAGCCTGTTCCAGAAGATCCGCCTGGAAATGCTCACCAATTACGAAAAGCCATGGACAACAGAAAAGCTCTGCGCCATGGCTAATCTCGAAAAAAGTCAGTTTTATTCCTGTTACCGGAATTTTTTTGACAGCACCCCTCATGCTGACCTGAATCTGCTCCGTCTGGAAAAAGCCAAAAATCTGCTCACCAACGAAGCTCTGCCTGTTCAACAGGTGGCTCTGCTGTGCGGATTTTCAAATCTCTCCCACTTCAGCCGGTACTTCCGAAAGAACTGTGGCTGTTCGCCCAGTGAGTGGGCACGCCGCCCCTGACCAAAAGGATATTCACACTCTGCATTCACTGCGCAGGCAACTTGTCTGATCTGATCACCGTGCCGCATTACACTTCTCATAAGCAAACAGTGCCGCACCTAGCGCACCACAAAGCTGTGCCTCATCACAGATATAAAGCTTCGCACCCAGCTTCTCCTCCAGTGCCTGGATGATACCTTTATTTCTGGCAACACCACCGGTCATCATGTATTCACCCGGATTCTTTTTGCCAAGGCGGGCTGCAAGAGCTCCTACCTTGGAGGCAACGGATACATTCAGACCGTGGATGATATCTGCAACATCTTTATTCTGTGCAACCAGGGAAACTACCTCGGATTCTGCAAATACAGTACACATGCTTGAGATCACTACGTTCTCTTTCCACTCCAGACCACGAGTACTCATCTCCTCCAGGGAAAGTCCAAGAGTACGGGCCATCATTTCCAGGAAGCGTCCGGTTCCTGCCGCACATTTATCGTTCATCAGGAAATTTTTTACCGCACCGTTGTCATCAATGCTGATGGCCTTGATATCCTGACCGCCGATATCGATAACTGTACGCACATTGGGATTCAGATAATGGGCGCCCTTTGCGTGACAGGTGATCTCTGTGATACTGTCATCACCGCTATCAATATAGGCACGTCCATATCCGGTAGTAACGATACGCACGATATCTTCTTTCCTGATCCCTGCTTTTTCCACTGCCATCTCCAGGCTCTTCTCTGCGCTCATCATAGCACCGCCGCCTGTGGGAATGATCATGGTCGATTTAATTTTTCCGTCTTTATCCAGGATCACAACATCCGTACTTGTGGAACCGCTGTCGATCCCTGCCACATAATAAACTCCTGATTCCATTTTTTTCCTTATCTCCTCGCTGATTCCTTTTGATGGGTCCATATCCTCAGAGCCTTCCAACGTCTCCGCAAAAGCCTGTACTCTGGTAAGAAGCTGTCCTGCACTCTGGCTTGTAAAATCTGTCTCGATCTTCAGAAGCGGAACCTTTATATCTCTCTTGATACTTGCATATTCAAAACCATAATAATCACAGAACTTGATAGTATGATAAATGATCCCCTTCAGGTTCGGATCCAGATACAGTCTGTTTCTTCTGGTGCTGTTGTTCATACGGAAGCAGGGCATCTGGGAAAGAAGTGCATCCGCATAAGCCAGGAACATAGCATCGTCATCCATTTTTTCCAGTTCCTCACGGATCACTGCAAGACGTCTTCCACCTGTACAGGTCAGGTTTTCCACATCCATGCGGATGTTATCCCGGATCATTTTTTCCAGGACACCACTGACACGGACACCCAACACTCCGATGTATGGCTGGTTATCCACATCTTCATGGGAAAAAGCGTTCAGAAATCCACTTTTATCAAAGGTTTTCCCCGAAAATTTTTCGTAAGCTTTCTTAAGACGGTGGATACCCTGGGCGAGCTTCACCTTTTCACAGTCATTATCCTCATGCGGCATATCCAGCATGTACAGAAACTTGCATTTGCCGGTGCTTTCCACAATATCGTACACACGGCGCATGGAATCACAGCAGTTTACAAGAACCAGCTGCTCCACTTTTCCTTCCAGCACCGCCTGGATCACGGATTTTCCAAAACCGCAGAGATTGGCATGTGCGATCTGGTCCGAAAGCTCAAAATTCTCTGGCATTTCCTCAAGAACCGCACATTCCTCGCCAAAGCCCTTAAAAAGCTCCAGCGGCGTATATTTACAGACGTAATGTATCATGATCTCTTTCCCTCCTTACCTTCTGACAGCATCTCAAGATATGCCTGAAGTCGTGTGGATACCTGACCGTCACTGGAATTGGCCGGGTTGCAGCCGTCACCGTCCAGAACCATGGTTGGAAGTCCTGCATTTTCCAGAGAATTTTTGATCAGGCTGGAAGCTCCGATGGTTCCCTTGCAGCCCCAGTGTGCAAAAAGGATCCCTCCGTCTGCCTCTGTAAGGTTCGCCAGCTCCTGGGCGTGCCGGATCCTCTGCTTCACACTTCCGTTGTAAATACAGTTGACCATTTTTTCCGCAAGGGCCTCATAAGGATCCGAGGCCTGCATCCGCTGAAAACCGTCTGCAACAAAATCACAGGCACTGATGTACACGTTCTGGCTGTAATTAAATACATCCTTTACCGGCTCCTGCAAAAACGGCATCATATGCATCCACAAAATGTGAAGGCCTTCCCCCTTTGGCGCCTTCTTCACATCCTCAAGGAGCATTTTTGTATATTTCAGGGATTCCTCTGAACCTGCAAGAAGGTGGCACATAAAGATCGCATACAACTCATTTGTCAGGGAAGTCACCGGATCATGATCCTTTCTTAGGGCAAGCTGGCGGCTGTAATAGGAGGCCGCTTCATTGCTGTTGGCAACTGCACGCTGTACCGCCTGCTCAGAAATCTTTTTGCCGGTGACATCTTCCAGGAATTTTTTCATCTCGCGAAGCTGATCTGCCACGTAGCGGATGGAATCCTGATTTTTTTCATAGGGTACGTCAATATAAAAGCCCGGGATCTGATATTTCTGTTTCAGATAAGGAAATGTCATCATGTTTCCGTCGCAGGCAAGATTTGTATAGATGGTACATTTGGGCTTCGGTACCAATCCTGCCATGGACGCTCCCAGAAAGACCCTGTGATAGGAGCACATGGTTTCCGGAAAGCCCTCTGATTCCGTCTGGGCCAGAAATGCCTGCTCGCATCTGGTTCCGGCAATAAAGCAGGACATCGCCTCCACGGAATAGGGAGTGATCCCTGCTGCTGTCAGAAGCTCTCCCGGTACAAAAATGCTCACCAGAGCGGTATCGTCCGGTTTTGCAAGAGCTTTGATGATATTCTGCATAACTACACGGGCTACATACTGACCTGAAGCCGGTAGCTTCCTGTCAGGGAAAAGCTGCAGACGTTTTTCCTGAAGCCGGTAGCCAGTGAGAAGAAGTTTTCGTGCTTTTTCCGGGTCCCTGATGGATTCCTCTCCCACCATATCCCCGAATTTCTTTATAATATCCAATCTGTCACACCCTCCGTCAAGTCAAAAATCTATTATAAGTCTGTCAGGCGCTTACCCGAAATTTTTGTCTTCAGACAAAATCCTGTATCATTATCATCTCCTGGATGATATAAAGTCCCACCTGTCAGACCAATATTTTTATTATAAAGATATTTTTTTCAAATGTAAACACGCCAATTTTTACAAATCTGAAGCCTTTTACACATATTAAAACATCAAAATGCAGATTTTCCACAAAACTCTCATCTCTTTTCGTGGAAAACCTGCATTTGTCTTATCACATTATTTTCTGCTCTGTTTTTTCTGTTGCTCTGTGTCACATCTGATGACGTACCACCTTATATTCATCTCCTGAACGATAATACGGACATTCCTTGTAATCACTGCTCACAAAACGATAATATTCATCCTCATCCAGATTGACATCACAGTAATATTCATCACACTCTTCATCATATGTATAGTTTGCACAGTATTCACAGCTGGTTCCCTTCATGCTTATTTCTCCTCTCTTTGCAGGAAAGTATTTCTCCCTGCTGTTCTCCTGATTATATAACAAAAAAAGGAAGAATTCCATTACTGAAATCCTCCCTCTTCTTTTATATATCAGAACATTCCGTTCACAGTCTTATATTTGTAAAGCATCTCCGCATGATTCTGCTCTTCCACCTGGATATCAGCCAGAAGCTTCCTCACACCACTGTCTTCAAAAGCAAAAACCTCCGAATTGTATTCTCCGGAAATCAGCTTTTCTGTTCCGATACAGTCTGTTGCAAGAAAAGCATCATGTTCCTTATCCTCTGAGGACATCACCGATGTGTAAGCAGCCTTTGGCTGGTAATCACGGCCGTCACTGTCATTACAGTTTACCTGTGGAACTGTACCGGAAAGCACCTGGCTCAGGGAATCGTAATGCTCCTGCTCTTTTTTCTGAAGAATCTGAAATAAGCTTTTAAGCTCCGGATCCCTGGCCTGCTGTGCGTATTTTCCGTATTTTTCAATGCAGCTTTTTTCCTGTGTCTGAAGATCCTGGATCACTGTGCGTTCTTTTTCCTTTAATATCATTATGATCATCCTTTCTTTTGATAATAATGATAGTATGGTTTGGAAACGCGATTTTATTCATGTTTTACGCAGTCAGGATCTCCATCAGTGCTCCGTAAAGATCCTTGTCCAGCTCCATGGACTGAAGCTCAGATAAAAGAACCGGCAGATTCTTTCCGGCTGTGATCAGCTGATATAATCTGTCCTTCAGTACAAAACCGATCTCTGCCTGGTTCAGGAAATCAAAGATACGTTTCTCTATACGATTATCCGCTACCTCTCCTGCAAGAATGATCTGCACCTCTGCCGCTGTGTCTGCTTCCACTTCCACACAGATCTTCTGAAGCTTCTCTTCATATTTTACAGCAGCCTCAGTCTCTGCTCCGTTAACCAGAACCTTCACAGTATCTGTTCCTGTTTTCGCAAAATTACAGAACTCCACGGTATAAGCTCTCTTTGCCGGGATCAGCTCTGTTTTTCCCTGTGCGGGATGAATGGTAAACACTCCCTGATCCTTTTCCTTATAATCCATTTCCGTAAATACACAGGCACCATTTTCGTAAGCACAGGTTTCGTTGTCATCCTCATACAATCTGAAGCTTCCGTCAGCACCCGGGAATACCCGGATATTCAGGCTTTCCGGATTCTTTTCCGCCTCTGTTCCACGGATCTCATCGGTCATCACCAGAATACCGCCTGCTTTTGCAAGAACCGGGATACTGTCCAGAGTACGGTACATATCCACCATTCGTCCACCCTCATAGCGCAGACCTGTATAAATATCATACCATACCCCATCCGGCAGCCATACTGCTGTCTTTGCTACATTAAGGCCTTTTACTCTCGGTGTTGTCACAGCCGCTACCATCAGCTGGTCTCCGAAAAAGTACTGATTTTTTACCGCATATGCCTCCGGTGCCTCCGGATATTCATAATACATGGGCTCCACCAGAGGAAGATCTTCCTGATAGCTTCTGTAGTTCATTGTATAAAGATACGGCATCATTCTGTGGCGCTCACGGAGAGCTTCTTCCATAACAACCTCTGTCTCCTTTTTGAAACGCCACGGCTCTTTTCCGTTGAATTCACTGCATGAGCTGTGAAGACGCATGATCGGAGAAAAGATCCCGTACTGTGTCCAGCGGGCGGTCATCTCGTCATCCTTATATCCAAGCATATGTCCGCCGATATCATGGCTCCACCATCCATAACCGATGTTGGAGGCTGTGGATGTAAAGTATGGCTGAAAATCAAGGGAATCCCAGGTAATATGAGTATCTCCGGAAAAGCCTATCGGATATCTGTGGCTTCCGGGACCTGCATATCTGGAAAAGGTCATGGGACGTTTTCCGTTTCTGGCACTGTCCAGGAAATGGAAGTGGTTGAAGATCCACAGAGGATCAAGCCCTTCGATCTTGCAGTTGCTTCCCTGCTGCCAGTCGATCCACCAGAAATCCACACCTTCTTCCTCTCTCGGATGATGAAGATATTTGAAATAGGCTTCCATAAATTTCGGACTTGCCGGATCGCATACTACCGGGTCCTCATTTTCATAATCCACACCCATGGCCTTTGCCATGTCCTCATACATTTCTTCCCAGCCCTGTACGCCGTCTGCAGGATGTACATTTAATGTGGTACGCATTCCTCTTTTATGTAAACCTTCCAGGAAACGCTTCGGGTCCGGGAAGAGTTCTTTATTCCAGGTATATCCGGTCCAGCCGCTTCCGTATTTCGGGTCAACATCGGTCACATGCCAGTCCATATCAATAACGGCAACCGTGAACGGGATATTTTTTTCCTGAAATTTATCCATCAGCTCATTGTAGCTTTCCTCAGAATATTTATAATATCTGCTCCACCAGTTTCCGAGAGCAAACCTTGGAAGCATCGGTGTTTTTCCGCAAAGTCTGTAAAAATCATGAAGCGCTTCTTTGTAATCATGTCCGTATCCGAAGAAGTACAGATCCTTGATGCCCTTTCTTCTTGGCTCGATCCAGCCGTCCGGCAGAAGCACCTGCGATCTGCTGTCGTCCACCAGAGAATATCCTAACCTGGAAAGAATACCATGCTCCAGCTCTGTTGCTCCGTCCACCATATCCAGCGTTCTGACGGTTCCCTTCAGATCATGGATCTCTTCTCCGTAGTGGTACCAGATGCTGTAGTTTCCTTTTACCTGAATGCTTAAGCCCCAGCTGGTAAATTCCTTCTCATTATAAATAAGGTGGATTCTTTTCGTATGGACCTCGATCCCATCCTCTGTACGCACTACACGATAGTCCGCTTTTGGAAAATCCCTGAAAAACACCATCTGCGTGGGGCGGTCCTCAAATACGCCCTCCTCATCATACTCCAGACGGATCAGTCCCTCTGTGAGAAACGTAATCCTGTATTTATCCCCTGTGATCATATTTTCGCTTAATGCCAGAGGATGTGTTTCTACTTTATATATATCCTGCATTTATGTCCCTCCGTTTATTATCTGTATGCCATCAGCCCTTTACAGCAGATGCTGCGATTCCGGCGATAAACTGTTTCTGGAAAAACAGATAGATCAGAAGTACCGGGATGATGGAAATGGCAGTTGCCGCAAACAGTGCACCATAATCTGTGGAATACTGTCCGTTAAACATCTTAAGACCAACGGCAAGAAGCTGTTTGTCTTTGTTTGTAATTACCAGGTATGGCCACAGGAAATCCTCCCATGTCCAAAGGAACTGGAAGATCGCAATACTGAAGATTCCGTTTTTTGACTACGTTTTCCGTTCCTTTTAGTTTATCGCTAAATCTATTGTTAATCTATCACGTGCATAGAGATTCGTCAATATAGTTTTATTATTTCGTCGATTTTTCTAGTATTTATATGAGTTTTTTGTGCATTTTTCATATTCCAAGGCTGCATTTTTTTATTTTCCCACAATCATACATTGATTTTTTCACTATGTTGGACTATAATATATATAGTTTATAAACCGTTTTTTCGAACATTTATATTTCGTGTTTAAACCTTGTAAACCTGTAATAAGAGGATACATAAATTCTGGATTTTTCATTGTATTTTTATTTTTAACTGAGAAATGTGTCAGAATTTTTTATATAATATATATATGTATGACAGCAGTTTCCTTCCCGGAAACTGCTATGGAAGAACAGAGGTGTGTAGTATGACATTAAAAGATATCGCAGATCTGGCCGGTGTCAGTATGATGACCGTCTCCAATGTGATCAACGGCAAAACCAGCCGCGTTTCCCAGAAAACCAGAGACAAGGTCAATGCGATCATAGAAGAATACGGATATGTTCCCAACCTGAATGCCCGGAGCTTATCCAATAAAAAATCCCATATCATCGGCATCATCATTTCCCTCGATGAAAAAGATGTGCTCCTGGGAACCAACTATTTTGAGAATCCTTATGTCAGCACCATGATCGGTGCTATCGAAAAAGAACTGCAGAAGAATGAATATTTCACCATGATCCGCTCTGTATCAAAAAATGCGGATATCATTTCCCTTCTGAAGAACTGGAATGTAGACGGAATCATCATTCTTTATCCTGCCGCCGGCGAATACATGGCAAAGCTGATGGATTCCGCCACCTGCCCCATCGCCACCTTTGACTGCGAGCTGGAGCATCCCAATCTCATCAATATTACCTCCAATGATGAAAAAGGCATGTATCTTTCCACAAAATATATGATCAATCACGGTCATTCCGCCATTGCCTTTGTGGCCGATTACAAAAGCAGCCACGTTCTTGCCAACCGTTTCAATGGCTATAAACGGGCGCTGGAGGAGAACCATATTCCTTTTAACCCGAATTACGTTTATGAGTACTCTCCTTCCTATGAGGGCGGTATCCAGGCCGGCCGTGAGATCGCATCCAACAACTCTCCCGTTACCGCAGCGGTAACTACGGCAGATATCTGTGCTATCGGAATTATGGAGGGTGCCCGCCTGGGCGGCTACCGCATTCCTGTGGATCTCTCTGTGATCGGATATGATAACCTGACACTGTGCCAGTACACCCTTCCCAAGCTAACCTCCGTTTCCCAGAACATCCCCCGGAAGGCACTCCTTGCCACCAGCCTTCTCCTGGAAAAGATCCGCACCGGCTCTGTCAGCTCCTCCTGCCAGTCTGCCCTGGATGTTGAGATCGTAGATCGGCAGTCAGTGATCTCGTTATATTAAGTGCAGTGATTTTATCCTGACTACCTCTTATTCAAGAATCAAATCATAAAATCCCGGAACTGCTGCAGTGCTTCTGATCTGCCAGCACTGGTACAGCTCCGGGATTTCCGTTACAAACCCTCCCGATACACGCTGTTGATCGTAGCCTGGGCGTGCTCCAGCTCTTTCTTCCGGACGATGGCTTCCCTGTCACTTAAGATCGCCAGCATCTCATCGATCACATCCTCCACTCTGGGACTTGTCACCCTGTATAAATACCCCAGCATCCGTGTAGCTGTGTAATCGGTATTCATATGTTTATAGGCAATTTCCCGGCACAGCTCATCGGGATAACCCTTATCCTGAAGCGCTCTGTAAAGCTCATCTGTTCTTGTATCTGCCATATGCTCCTGAGATTCCTTTCCTGTTTTTATTATAATTTCGCCAAGCGGATATTCGCGATCCGCTTTCGCTGGTTCCATCCATATTCAGTACAATAAATCGAACATTTCCCTTCCACTCTGCTATATGATCACAAACACGACCGCTTCACGATTTATCATCCTCATCCATGCCAGTTTCTTTACCAGCCTTATATATCCCCCGGATCCCCAGGATCAATGTCACAAAAATCCCTGTGATCAGTATCCACACCGGCCACATAGGTGCCGTTCCCAGATTCCCGCTGATCCCGGCATAAAGACATACTCCAATGGATAACAGCTTGATCACAGACATCATTTTTGACGCGATTTCAAAGATATGCTCTCTGTTTTCCTCTGTCACCTCAACTGGATAGTTCCACCACTGTGGAAATCTCTGACAGAACATCAGAAGTGCCAGGATCAGCAGCCCCAAAATCGGCTCCAGAAGAAGGCTGCCCTTCTTTCCATACCGGTCCGGGATCCCATGCGCATTAAAATGGATCGGCACCCTCTCCGGCAGATTTCCCCAGGTGGCCACAAGATACATCACGTACCCAAGGATCATCAAAAAGCAGAGCACATCTGTAATATTCCGCAGTTTTTTCTCAGACATTATCCATCCCCCTTTCATTGCAAAATAAACCCGTCTGTAAATCGAATACTCTCTTTTCTGTATTTTACACACAAATTACCTGCTTGTAAAAGTATTTTGCAAAAAATTACCTTACATAACAATATCTGTTAAGCATTAACGATTGCACACAAATTTTTTATATGATAAAATAGACATGTTGTCCAAAAACATATTTAAGAAAGGGAAAGAAATATGTTAGAAAAAATCTTCAAGCTGTCCGCAAACAAAACGGACGCCAAAACAGAGGTTCTGGCAGGTATCACCACCTTCATGACAATGGCGTATATCCTGGCAGTTAACCCGAACATCCTGTCCGCGACCGGCATGGATTCCGGAGCTGTATTCACAGCTACCGCACTGGCAGCCTTCCTTGGAACGCTGCTGATGGCAATCTTCGCCAACTACCCGTTCGCACTGGCACCCGGAATGGGTCTGAACGCATACTTTGCCTATACAGTTGTTATCGGTATGGGCTACAGCTGGGAGTATGCACTGACTGCGGTTTTTGCAGAAGGTATCGTATTTATTGTTCTTTCACTTACCAATGTACGTGAAGCGATCTTCAATGCGATCCCTCTGAATCTGAAATCCGCAGTCAGCGTTGGTATCGGTCTTTTCATCGCATTTGTAGGATTACAGAATGCCAATATCGTGATCGGCGGCTCCACTCTACTGCAGCTTTTCTCTGTAGATGGCTACAACGCTGCCAAAGGTGTGGAAGCATCCTTCAACAATGTCGGAATCACCGTTATCCTGGCTCTGATCGGTATCATCGTAACCGGAATCCTGGTTGTTAAGAATGTAAAGGGAAACATCCTCTGGGGTATCCTGATCACATGGGGACTTGGAATCATCTGTCAGTTCGCCGGACTTTATGTTCCGAACCCGGAAATCGGCTTCTACAGCCTGCTCCCGGATTTCAGCAACGGACTCTCTATCCCGAGCCTTGCTCCGATCTTTGCGAAGCTGCAGTTTGACGGAGTTTTCTCACTGGATTTCCTTGTTATCCTGTTTGCATTTTTATTTGTAGATCTTTTTGATACTCTTGGAACTCTCGTTGGTGTATCCTCCAAGGCCGGTATGCTGGATGAGAATGGCAAGCTCCCTCACATCAAGGGTGCCCTTCTTGCAGATGCTGTTGCAACAACTGCAGGTGCTGTTCTCGGTACATCCACAACAACTACTTTCGTAGAAAGTGCTTCCGGTGTATCCGAGGGTGGAAGAACCGGACTTACAGCAGTGACAACTGCCATTTTATTTGGCCTGTCCCTGTTCCTGTCCCCGATCTTCCTGGCAATTCCGTCCTTTGCCACAGCTCCGGCTCTGGTGATCGTTGGTCTGTACATGCTCAGCAATGTTATCAGCATTGATTTCAGCGATATGTCCGAGGCGATCCCATGCTATGTATGTATCATCGCAATGCCGTTCTTCTACAGCATTTCCGAAGGTATCTCCATGGGAATTATCACATACGTAGCCATCAACCTGATCACAGGTAAGGCAAAAGAAAAGAAGATCAGCGCTCTGATGTATGTACTGGCAGTGCTGTTTATCCTGAAATATATTTTCCTGTAAAATATGGCAAAAAAATTCCCGGGCGTTTTGTCCCGGGAGTTTTTTTATTCCAGCAAAATATTCTTATTTCTTCGGCTGATACCGCATATTCGATACATTATAAACCGTGATAAACGCTTTCGGGTCCTTCTGGTTTATAAACTTCATCAGCTTCTGATATTCACCTTTATCTACGATGGTGATGATCTCACGGCGTTTTTCCATGTTGTAGGCTCCGATGGCCTCATAGATCGTGGCTCCGCTGTGGAGGTCATGGATGATAAACTGCCTCAGCTCCTCTTCCTTCTTCGTGATGATGCAGACACGCCGCTTGATATTATGGTCAAAAATAAAATGATCCAGAACAATTCCGTTAAAATACGTTCCCAGAATACTTAAGACCACCGTCTTTTTATCATACACAAGCGCCGCGGAAAGTGCCACGCACATACCGGAAAGAGACATGGCTTTTCCAAGTTCCATGTGGAGATACTTATTCATGATCTTCGCTACGATATCCAGTCCGCCTGAGGATGCATTCCTGTTAAAAAGAATGCTAAGTCCCACACTCACTACCAGAACATAACACAGAACATCCAGTTCCTGGCTGTCTGTCATGGAACCGAAATTTGGAAAAATGATCTCAAACAATCCCAGAAACAACGGCAGCATTACACTGGTATAAACCGTCTTAACTCCAAACTCTCTTCCACAGGTAAAAAATCCAATGATCAGCAATACCACATTCAGGATCATGGTAATCGCCGACAGCTGCAGCGGCACAAAATTGGAAAGCACGATTCCAAGACCGGAAATACTGCTGACCGACGTATGGCTTGGCACCAGAAAAAAATATACCGCTGCTGCGATGATCGCCACTGCTACGGTGAGGATCACGGTTTCCTTAACGATATCCGCATAATTCAGTTTCTTTTTCATGATTTCAGATACTCTTCCCATTCTTTTTCTTTAGCGCCCACCAGCACCTTGTCTTTCCCAACAAGGATTGGTCGTTTCACAAGCATCCCGTCTGTTGCAAGAAGCGCAAGCTGCTCTTCCTCACTCATCTCCGGAAGTTTATCTTTCAGTTTCATCTCTTTATAAATATTTCCACTGGTATTGAAAAAACGCTTCAGCGGAAGACCGCTTTTTTCCCACCAGGCTTTCAGTTCCTCTGCAGTTGGATTGTCAGTCTTAATATCGCGCAACGTATATTCTGCGCCACTCTCATCCAGCCATTTCTGAGCTTTTTTGCAGGTACTGCATTTTGGATAGCATACAAATAACATGTTGTTTCCCCCCTGTCTTATTTGTATTTTATTCTAACATAGATGATACTGTTTTTCTATCCTATTATTCCGACCAGAGCAACTTCGATTCCTGCTTCATCTCATCCACAATTTTCCCCGCCGCTTCCAGTTCTCCTTTTGCTTCCAGTTCTGTCAGTTCCAGGCTCTTCTTTTCGGCCTCTGCGCTCATGTAATATACCTCTTTCACAGTCTCCGGCGTGCTGTCATCCTCCGGTGATACTTCCTCTGTCTTTTTGGAAAAATCCTGAAGCAGCATGTCATCGCCTTTCAGTTCCAAAGTTCCTGCATATGGCGCGTCAATGGCGTAAACGAATTCTGTTTTTCCATCTTCTGTGTACTTCACTTTCATGCGGTTAATAAGATTGTTGGAAGAATACAGGCGATTGTCTTTTACATATATTCCGCTGTCTTCCAGAGTCATGTACTTTTCATTGAAATACCAGTGATTGTAGCCTGCTGCCGCAGCAATGAGAGTCAGAATAACTGCCACTGCTGCTGTCAGAACTCTGCGTACTAGGAGTTTTTTCCTGATTTTTTTCAGTGCGGATACGCTTCCGGTATTTGCATTACTTTCAGTATTTTCCGTCCTACCAGCTCCACATCCTGTTATGGAGGCTACAGATGATCTTATCCGGTCCTGCTCTTTTCCCTGCTCCTCTTTCATGATCTCATACATTTTTCTGCATTCCTGACAGGTTCCTATATGTTCCTCCACCAGTACCTTGCTGTCTTCGCTTAAAATCCCATCTATGTAAGATGGCATCAGATCCTGTATTACATCACATGTGATCTTCATATTCCAGCTCCTCTCTTATCTTTACTCTTGCACGGTAATAAGTCACCCGCGCCCAGTTTTCACTTTTTCCAAAAAGCATTCCAATCTCACTAAACTTAAGCTCTCCGAATGTCCGCAGGGAAAAAACTTCTTTATACGGTTCCGAAAGGCTATGCAGAACTTTATGGATCTCCATGGCCTGGCTTCGCTGTGCCAGTTTTTCTTCAAAAATTTCTCCACCATGGCTTTCTGCTGTTTCCAGCTGCTCATCTCCGGAAAGCTGCTTTTTCTGCTTTTTCAGATGGTCGTATAACGTATTCTTCGCGATCTGGCAGAGCCACACCCGCACATCACAGTCACCACGAAACTGATCTATCTTTTTCAGTGCCTTAAAAAATGTCTCCTGAGTCACTTCCTCGGCCAGCGGTCCATCCTGTGAGACAGAACAGATATACCGATATACAATATCAAAATATGTCCGGTAAAGTTCTTCTATGTTCATCGGCTTTCTTCTTTCCTCCCTTCTCACTTATAAGACGCCCCTAGTTCAAAAACATTACAAAAAATAATAATAAAAGAAAAAAATAAGCGATTAAAAACAAACCTTCCATGAAAAAGCGAATCCCCCGGAAGTTTCACCTTTCCGGGGGATTCTTGCGTATCTTTATTTTACTTTTTGTATACTGCTTTTGTGCTTATTCCTTTGGAGCGTAACAGTGTCTTATAAGTATTAAACTGTTTTGCCGGTACTGTTACGACTGGCTTAGCTCCTGTTTTTGCAAATGCGTTGGCTCCAACTGTTTTGCTTGTCAGTTTGGCTGTTTTTATTACAACTGTGTTCAGGTTCTTGCAGCCATAAAATGCATTGGCTCCGATTGTTGTTACATTGCTTCCAATTGTAAGGGATTTCATAACTGTATTGTTCCTAAAAGCATTTGCTGAAATTTTTGTTACATTGAATGTTTTTCCGCTGAGCTTAACCTTTGCCGGAATGTTTACTGCTGCTCTCTTTGCGATTGGTTTTGTGTATTCAACAGATGTCTTGCTGAGTACTTTGTAAACACCATTGGTCGTTTTATCCTGTACTGTTTTTCCTACCAGGTTTAATACCGGAATGGTTGTTTTCTTGGTTGCTCCACAGTTCTCACAGGTATATGTCCTGACTCCTGTTTTTGCTGCGGTAGGCTGTACTGTAATTTTTCCGCTGTCCCAGATATGCTCAAGCTTGTCGATCACAGTACCTTCTTCAATCAGACTTCCGCAATCATAACAGAAAATATCTCCTGTGTAGCCTTCTGATTTACAGGTGGATTCTTTTGCAAATTTCACAATCTTATTTTTGTGAGGTGTCTTCGCAATTACTTTTCCTAAAGAAACTTTTGCCTTGCAATCCTTACAGTAAGTATCTCCTGTATAGCCCTCCTGTCCGCAGGTAGCTTTTTTCACGTTTCTAAGCTCTGTATGGCGGTGGCCTGTTGCTGCGATACTGCTTGTCTTGGTTGCTTTACAGATTTTACATGTATATGTCTTAGTTCCCTTTACTGTACAGGTGGCCTTTTTCGTTACCTTTCCTGCATCCCAGGTATGTGCCTTTTTGGCGATTGTTTTTCCTGAGGAAAGTTTTGCATTACAGTCTTTACAATAAGTATCCCCTGTGTAGCCTGCTTTTGCACATGTAGCCCGTCTTGCATTTTTTAATACTTTATTTCTGTGTCCAGTCGCTGCGATCGCTGCTTTCCTGGTTCCCTTGCAAACAGTACAGGTGTATGTTCTGACACCTTTCTTCGTACAGGTAGCTGCGGTTGTTACTACTCCCTTATTCCATGTATGGGCTTTCTGTGGGATCGTCTTACCTGTTGCAAGCTTCTTATTACATTTCTTGCAGTAAGTATCTCCTGTGTAGCCTGCATGGGCACAGGTAGCTGTTTTTACATTTCGTAATTCCTTAGTATGTCCGGTTGCCGCTATTCTGCTTGTCTTTGTTGCTTTGCAGCTTGTACATGTATATGTTTTAGTTCCATTCACTGTACAGGTGGCCTTTTTCGTTATCTTTCCTGCATCCCAGGTATGTGCCTTCTTGGCGATTGTTTTTCCTGATGAAAGCTTTGTATTACAATCTTTACAGTAAGTATCCCCTGTATAGCCTGCATGAGCACAAGTTGCCTGTTTTACATTTCTAAGCTCTGTATGGAGATGGCCTGTTGCTGGGATTGTTTTTTCGTAGCTGTCATCATTATCTGTGCAAGTGTAAAGCATCGTACCTGGTGTTGTGCAAGTCGCTTGTTTCGTTATACGTGATGTATAGGTATGTTTGTGTGGCTTTTTAACTATTATCTGAAGTGGATAACCTTCTGTTTGATTTCCACATTCATCCCATGCATATATATGCGTTGTATAATACCCATCCGAATAATTTCCATAATCGCTAATATTAACTCGATATGTATATCTTCCATCTATTAGCTTTCCCTTACAGAATTCAGATGTATGCCAACTTCCATCATAAACATATGGATTATCCTCTTTATACCACGTTGGAAATTGAACTCTATTCACTCCTGAATGTTCATCTGTAACTACGCACGATACTGTATATCCAGTTTCAGAAACATCCGTAACTTGGACATCAGAAATAACCGGTGGTGTATTTTCTACAAATACTGGTTCAACTGCATATGAGGTTCCATTTCCCGCTGCGTCATAACAATAAATATGTGTGATATACCAACAATTCACTTCATTATTATGTTCACTGATATTCACTCTGTAATTTAATTCCCAGCCACCACCAGCAACATCTCCGGCACTTCCCCAAACAATGTCATCTTGATCATTATTTATCGTCCATGTTGGAAATCTAACATAACCCAGTTCCTGGTCATCTCTTACAATACAATGCACTGTATATCCATTAGCAGACACATCTCTAACGTATACATCTTCTATTGTAGGATTTGTCGTATCACGTTTTGCAGTCACCCTATAATATTGAATAGTATCCGAATTGGTCAATGATGTAGTGGAATATCCCGGATCCATTACAACTACTCCTGATCCACTCACTGATCTTACCGCTACATAATGCCCTCTTGTTTCATGCACGATACAAGCATATCCCTGATCATACAAACTTTTTAAAGTTCCAAAAGAGTATGATGTCTGACCAGCATATTCAAACCCCGGATACGCACTGCTCATTCTTCCAAGATTGCAAAAATCTCCTGCCGAATTGACGATCCCATATTCCATCAAACGATTATTACATATCAATGGATTAAATGTATTTACATTTGAGTCAGTAACAACATTATAGTGTCTTAATAATATTGCAACTGATGTAATCCAACATCCTGCATCTCCAAATTTAGGTATACTTGCATTTGGCCATGGCCTTGCTTCTCCCCAGCTGGAACTTGTCTGTTTCCATATTGTGTAGTCATCTGTTCCTGCTGCAGTCATTCCATAAGCATACACTTCTTCATATGGTACGCTTATATTGGCCAAAGTTAATCCCAGAAACAAGCTCATTAGAACACACAGACATTTTTTTAATATTTTATTCATACTTCTCCCTCCTGTTTCCAAATTCAGACGTTTTGATACATCTCAGTAGAAGCATGAAATAGTATCAAAAAGGGTACTTTTTCATGCTTTTTAGTGTGTTTTTCCTTCTGTTCACAGTATATCACTGATGTTTTTTAATTTCTACCATTTGGCACACTTTCCCCTGCTATTTTCCGATATTTCCTATAAAAGGTTGTATGACTGACACCCAGGACCACTGCTGCTTGTCTGGTTGATATTTTTTTATACATCAGACATTTATATAGACAAATCACTCTCATAATTTTTATCACAAAATTACCTATATAAAGGTAAGTTTTCTTTTCTCCTCTGCTATGATTAAATCAACTATACATAGGTAATAATATATAACAGGTGAAACTATGACATATTCTGAAATTTACGCTCTGCGTATTCAACAATTATGTTCCAAAAACAATATAACTATCAACAAACTTGCTACCTTGGCTGGGCTAAAGCAATCTACTGTAGATAATATTATCAGAGGAACCAGCAAGAATCCTAAAGTTCGCACTCTTCATAAAATAGCAACTGTTTTTGGAATGACATTAAGTGAATTTCTTAATTTTCCAGAACTTAATAACTATTCAATTGATGATGAAGAAGAATTTATAGAATGATTATCGACTTAACAACGAGGTACTTATAATGTCCAATATCTTTGATATCACTAAATTTGATTTATATAAAGAAGATAATCGCCGCGAAGTAAAAAAATCAAACGGCGGATTACCTGCTTCTTTATGGGAAACATACTCTGCATTTGCCAACTGTTATGGCGGAGTTATTATCCTTGGTGTTGCGGAAAATAGTAACGGTAGTTGGAGAACTACAGGTTTAAAACCAGAAAACTGTGGAAAATTACTCAAACAATTCTGGGATACTATTAATAATCGTAAAAAAGTAAGTATAAATATTTTATCTGATAACGACGTCGAAATATTTGAACGTGACGATGATATTATTATTGTAATTTATGTTCCTATGGCACACCGTGAACAAAAGCCTGTTTACATCAACGATGATATATTCAATGGAACTTTCCGTAGAAATCATGAGGGCGATTATCATTGCACCAAACTTCAGGTAAAAGCAATGCTTCGTGACCAAACAGATAACACCATGGATATGGATGTTCTCGATGATGTTCCTATGAGTGATTTAAATTATGAAACTATACAGGGATATCGTAATCGTCACAGATCATTAAAACCTGCACATCCTTTTGGCCGTTTAGATGATGCTGAATATCTCCGAAGTATAGGTGCAGCTGCCATTTCTAATATAGATAAACAGTTACACCCAACTGCAGCTGGAATGCTTATGTTTGGGGATGAATATAATATTGTTCGACATTTTCCCGAATATTTTTTAGATTATCAGGAAATACTTGATCCTTCTATACGCTGGACAGATCGCCTGCAATCTAGTTCTGGTGAATGGTCGGGAAACATCTGTGACTTTTATTTTAGAGTTTACAATAAACTCATTAAAGATATAAAAGTTCCCTTTAAAACAATTGACGGAAACCGTATTGATGACACGCCAGTACATGAAGCTCTTAGAGAGGCTTTGGCTAACTGCTTAATAAACACTGATTTTTACGGCGTACGTGGTGTCGTCATCCGCAAAAGACCTGATAAAATCATATTTGAAAATCCTGGTTATTCCAGAACTGGTAAGCAGCAAATGCGAAAAGGCGGTGTATCTGATCCTCGAAATAAAATGTTGATGAAAATGTTCAACCTTATTAATATAGGTGAACGTGCTGGTAGTGGTGTTCCTAATATTTTTAACACCTGGGCCGATCAAGGCTGGGTTGATCCAATAATTGAGGAAGAATTTGATCCAGATCGAACCATTTTAGTACTTACTTTTGCCCCAAAGAAAAAGCAGAAAAACAAACGTCGAAAAACAAGCGATAAAAAACAAGCGATAAAAACAAGTGATGAAAAACAAGCGATAAAAACAAGCGATGAAAAGCAAGTAATAAAAACAACTTTTAGAAAATCAACAGCGAAAACCCTCAAACATATGGACAAAATCAGAACATATCTCTCTGAAAATGGGCCTTCTAAAACAAGTGATATTGCACTCTATATAGAATTAAGCCCTCAAAGAACCAGATCTATATTAAATGAAATGCCTGATACATCATATATCGGTTTTAACAGTAACAGGAAATACTTTTTAAAATAATCTGTACGCATGAATCCCCCGGAAGTTTCACCTTTCCGGGGGATTCATACGTATCTTTATTTTACTTTTTGTATACTGCTTTTGTGCTTATTCCTTTGGAGCGTAACAGTGTCTTATAAGTATTAAACTGTTTTGCCGGTACTGTTACGACTGGCTTAGCTCCTGTTTTTGCAAATGCGTTGGCTCCAACTGTTTTGCTTGTCAGTTTGGCTGTTTTTATTACAACTGTGTTCAGGTTCTTGCAGCCATAAAATGCATTGGCTCCGATTGTTGTTACATTGCTTCCAATTGTAAGGGATTTCATAACTGTATTGTTCCTAAAAGCATTTGCTGAAATTTTTGTTACATTGAATGTTTTTCCGCTGAGCTTAACCTTTGCCGGAATGTTTACTGCTGCTCTCTTTGCGATTGGTTTTGTGTATTCAACAGATGTCTTGCTGAGTACTTTGTAAACACCATTGGTCGTTTTATCCTGTACTGTTTTTCCTACCAGGTTTAATACCGGAATGGTTGTTTTCTTGGTTGCTCCACAGTTCTCACAGGTATATGTCCTGACTCCTGTTTTTGCTGCGGTAGGCTGTACTGTAATTTTTCCGCTGTCCCAGATATGCTCAAGCTTGTCGATCACAGTACCTTCTTCAATCAGACTTCCGCAATCATAACAGAAAATATCTCCTGTGTAGCCTTCTGATTTACAGGTGGATTCTTTTGCAAATTTCACAATCTTATTTTTGTGAGGTGTCTTCGCAATTACTTTTCCTAAAGAAACTTTTGCCTTGCAATCCTTACAGTAAGTATCTCCTGTATAGCCCTCCTGTCCGCAGGTAGCTTTTTTCACGTTTCTAAGCTCTGTATGGCGGTGGCCTGTTGCTGCGATACTGCTTGTCTTGGTTGCTTTACAGATTTTACATGTATATGTCTTAGTTCCCTTTACTGTACAGGTGGCCTTTTTCGTTACCTTTCCTGCATCCCAGGTATGTGCCTTTTTGGCGATTGTTTTTCCTGAGGAAAGTTTTGCATTACAGTCTTTACAATAAGTATCCCCTGTGTAGCCTGCTTTTGCACATGTAGCCCGTCTTGCATTTTTTAATACTTTATTTCTGTGTCCAGTCGCTGCGATCGCTGCTTTCCTGGTTCCCTTGCAAACAGTACAGGTGTATGTTCTGACACCTTTCTTCGTACAGGTAGCTGCGGTTGTTACTACTCCCTTATTCCATGTATGGGCTTTCTGTGGGATCGTCTTACCTGTTGCAAGCTTCTTATTACATTTCTTGCAGTAAGTATCTCCTGTGTAGCCTGCATGGGCACAGGTAGCTGTTTTTACATTTCGTAATTTCTTAGTATGTCCGGTTGCCGGAATTGCCTTGGTGTAAGTCCTGTCGCCACTCTTACATGTATAAGTCCTGACACCAGCTGCTGTACAGGTAGCCGCTTTTGTTACCTTTGACGTATAAGAATGTACATGGTTCACAACTACTTTTACTGTAGTTGTGATCAGAGGATTGTACACGGAAGTCATTGTAATATAAGCAGTGCCTTTTTTCTTCGCAGTTACCACACCATTACTGTTTACAGATGCAATACTGCTGTTGCTGCTCTTCCATGTAAGATCACCATAGCCACCTCCATAAGTTGAAGAGAAGCTCTGTTTTATCTGGAAAGAAGTTCCTTCGTTCTTGGTGTATGTAGACTGATCCGGAACAATGGTAGTCGTTGATGTCGGATATTTTGCATCAAATTTGTAAATAGAAAATGTCTGTGCTTTTGTTCCATTAGCTGTATAAATCTGAATATTGGTTCCTGCTGCTGTAGAGTTGCCTGTAACATCAAGACGCTTGTCTGTTGCCAGCTTCGGTGCCAGTTCGAATGCTATTGCATTGCCGATAACATACCATTTCTGTGCACCATTATCGGTTCCCCATTTCATATAAGTTCCAACATTGGTTCCATTAGCAGAATTCGCTCCGCTTACATCAAGAGCTCTTCCATCCTGCAGGGATGTAATGATATAGCTTCCATCTGACTGACGCTCAAAATGCCATTGATTTCTGGCATACACTCCTGACTCCTGGGCTCCAAGAAGAACATTTCCATCTGACAGATTCTGGTAAATCGGTTTCCAGACGTCAGAGCGGATGATCAGTGCATTAAAAGACTGTCCGATGTTCATAGCATTAGATGCTGGGGAAGATGCAAAATCCGGGCGGATATAGCAGGCTGCACTCTGTGGGTTTCTTTCATAATAATAAGCCCCATGTCCCTGATTTGCTCTGGTTTCTACTGTTGTGATAGATCCCCAGGAATTCTGTCTTACAACAAGTCCTACATGACCATAAGTATAATCTGCATAGGATTTGTTATTTCCCCATCCAATGGATGCACCTGCACCCCATACTGCAATGTCTCCTGGCTGTGGATTGCTGTATACTCGTGTCCATCCGCCTGGAAGCGTATTATACGCATAATCTTTCGCATTTCCACTGACGCTTCCAACTCCCAGCCAGTTATAATATGCAACAATGAGACTGACACACCATGTCTCTCCATATGGATATGTCCAGTGCTCATTTCCTCTGGCACAAATCCAGTTAAAAGCATCATCCCGCGTCTTTCCGTTTGTTGTTGCAGAAACGGATGCCGGTGCTGCACTTGTGACCAGCAGCATACATAACAGAATGGCTGTTATCACTTTTTTAACACTTCTGCTTCTGCATGATAATGTCTCTTCCATATCTCTTCTCCTTCCATATATGATATCATATTATATACTCACTATATCACATCCAGTTAATATAATCTACTCCGTAAAAATAAATCCCTGTCTCAACGTCTGTTAATAATTTAAGGCGCCAAAACAGGGATCATTCTACTTTATAAAATACTTCAAAATATCTGTATTTTTATAATACTTTTTCTTTTCCACATATATCAGATCATCCGCTTCTTTCAGCATATTTTCCAGGAAATCTAAGCTTTCTCTCCATATAACTCCCATGGGAAATTTCACGTTTTTCTCCGCAATATTTTCGCAGATCGTCAGAAGTTTCTTCCTGGCTATTTCTTCTTCCATATCAAAACAGATGATCACGAACTCATCTCTGCCTACACGATAGGCATTCTCAGGCAGAACATCAATAATGGACTGTCCGGTGTTTACGATCAGCTTGTCACCAGCTTCGTGACCATAACTGTCATTTGTCTGATTGAGACCATTAATATCAATATAAGCCACTCCGGTTCTTCTGACTGTTTTCCCCTGTGCACTGTCTACCACCTGGATATACTTATTTCTGTTATACAAAGTCGTAAGCATATCTCGGTAGCTCATATACTGGAGCTCTTCTCTCCGTGCCTTCGCCTTCAGACAGTCCATCCCACTTCCTGTAATCCCCGGAGCATACCAGTTCATACTCCGGGGATTTCTGCCATCTATGATCAGATTTCTTTTCCCTTTGTCGCAACGGCATGTACAACAAACGGTACAAACAATGTAATAAACGCCGCATATCCAAGGTATGCATATCCCTTTTTAACAACTGTCATCAGACCGAACTGTGCGATGGCAAATGCCAGGAATGTAAAGATCGCTGTGAAAACTGCATTTCTTCCAAGGTGTCCCTGCGCTTTTTTCGCCGGGCTGTCCATACGGCGCTCCACTGCATTTACACAGCGGGTCACAATACCGGAGATCATATTTACTGCTGTGGAGATAGCTCCAAGGATGATCAGCAGAGAAATGATCGGTGTCAGGATACTGGCACCTACACCGTTCTGGACCAGCCCCAGCATCGGTACCGATGCAGATGCCAGCTGGAAGAAGAAATAAAGGACTTCTGTTGCAAATTACTTTTTCAATGAAGGTGTTGCAAAAGTGTTGCAAAAGGCAACGCCCTCTAAATGCATAGCCTGCAAACCCGCAAACAAGCGTCCTTTCGGTTCTTTTCTATGCTATTGAATAAAAAATGTTAATTCCATCCGAATGTGTTTCCTCATACCAGATGCAATACTACTGACACTTCGATGCCGTTCATAATCTGCTTTTTCTTGCCTTGTTTGCCTGTGGGTGTGAAACTCATATACCTCGCAAAGTGCCTGAATCTGAGAATTTCTATGAAATTCTCAGATCGCGTACATTCGTCAAATTCCGCATAAACACTGGCTTTACAGCCAGTTGTTTCTTCGGAACTCTCCTCATTTTCTTCGCGGAAATTAAGGACTTCTACGAATTCACCCGATGTAGACAACACACGACTTCTACATGCACACTCATCGGAAACATATCAGTCGCCTTCACCTTCCTGATCTCATACCCATTCTCCCGCAGATACTTCACATCCCGAGCCAAAGTCGCTGAATCGCAGCTCACATATACGATCCTCTCTGGCTCCATCTGAACCATCGTATCCAGTACGCTTCTCTCACATCCTTTTCTCGGTGGATCGACTACGATCACATCCGCTCTCGCATGCTCTCCCGGATGCTCTTTTGCATAATCCGCATAATACTCCGGCAGCACTTCTTCTGCCTTTCCTACAAAAAACTCCGCGTTTGTAATCTCATTGATCTCAGCATTATGCTTTGCATCTTCAATTGCCTGCGGCACGATTTCCACGCCGTAAACTTTCTGTGCTTTCTGCGCAAGGAAAAGGGAAATCGTTCCGATACCACAATACACATCCCAAACCGTCTCTTTTCCAGTAAGCCCGGCGTATTCCAGTGCGGTTCCGTAAAGTACCTCTGTCTGTACCGGATTCACCTGATAGAAAGACAGCGGTGAAATCTGGTATTTGACATTACCGATATAATCGGTGATATACGTCTGTCCCCAGAGCGGACAAACCTTTGATCCCATGATCACATTCGTCTTTTCTTTATTGATATTATAAGTAATACTTGTCATTCCCGGAATCTTTGTCAGCTTTTCCAACAATTTTTCACTGCTGGGAAGCTTATCCCCGTTAATGATCAGACAAACCATGATCTCTTTTGTTGTAAATCCATACCGGACCAGGACATGGCGCACCAGCCCTTTGTGCCGTTCCTCATCATATGCAGAAATCTTCTCTTCCCGCATGTAGTCCAGAATCTGATCCAGGATCACTTTATTCTCCGGTACTCCAAGTACGCAGTCCCTGTTCGGAACCGGGATGATCTGATGGGTTCTTCCGGCATAGAATCCGGCAATCAGATTCCCTTCTTTATCCACTCCGATCGGGAACTGTGCTTTATTCCGGTAACGGAACGGTTCCTCCATTCCTGCGATCGGCTCCATGATCTGATCCAGCAATTCTTCTTCCACACTGCCAAGACGGATCAGGTTATTTCTTACTTTTGTATTTTTAAACTCCAGCTGTTTCCGGTAATCCATCTCCTGAATCTGGCATCCGCCACAGCGTCTTGCCTCCGGACAGCGTGCAGATACACGAAATGCGGATTCTTTTACAATCCGCATTAATCTCGCATATCCGTAGTTCTTTTTTGCTTTCATTACTTTTACTTCAACGGTATCTCCGATGACTGCATCCTTGATAAACAGAGTATATCCATCAACCTTTCCGATTCCTTCACCACCGATTCCGATATCTGTAACTTCTACCGTCACTACGTCATTTTTCTTCATTTTTATACTCATCTTTCTTTCAGAACTTCTCTTAGATACTGGTCTTTCTTAAGTTAGATTCAAACAGACGGTTATAACCTAACCAGTCCTTTGTATCTTTTGCCTTAAAAATCTCTGTCAGTGTCTGCATCTTTGCATCAGCATTATCTGCACAATTAAGTGCCATTGCCTCAGCAAGCGCCGGTTTCTTCGGCGAACCGTATTCGAGTTCTCCGTGATGCGCTACGATACAGTGCTTTAATTCGCTGGCAAGCTTCTTTGGGAAATCCGGGATCTCACGAATTGCATCATCCAGCATTTCCACACCGATCACAATATGACCGAGCAGCTGCCCATCATCGGTATAATCATTATCCGGGAACAGGGAAAGTTCCTGTGTCTTTCCGATATCATGACACATTGCCGCTGTATACAGAAGATCCTTATTCAGGATCGGATATGCCCCTGCCATATATTCACAGAATTTCACTACGCTTAATGTGTGCTCCAGAAGTCCTCCGGCAAATCCATGATGTACACTCTTTGCTGCAGAATGTGCCTTGAAGCTCTTGATAAACTGTTCATCATTTACAAAATAATACCGGATCACCTGCTGCAGATACGGGTTCTTCACCTGCTTTCCATAACGCATCAGTTCTTCATACATTCCATCCACACTTTTCTCGCTGGTCGGCATATAATCCGCCGGATCGTATTCTCCCTCGTCTGCTACACGGAGCTGCTTGATGTTCATCTGAAGATTGCCGTTATAGCTGATGATCTCCCCGTAAACTTCAATAAAATCTTTTTCGCTGTAATCTGCAATTCCATTTGAATTCGGATCCCAGATCTTTCCATCTAAAGTTCCTGTCTTGTCCTGAAGGATCAGGTTGTCATATGGTTTTCCGTTCCTTGTCTCCGCACTTCTTTTCCCTTTGCAAAGATACGTATTTCTGATTGTCTCGCCTTCGTGTAATGTCTCAATATATCTCATGTCATTCCTCTTCCTGCTTTATATTTTAAATTTATGGTTGCTTTTTATCTGCAAATCTATTCTTTACTTCCAACTGTCACATCAAATGTTACATCGACATAACCATCTGCGCCACGCCTCTGCCCTTTGATCCTGATCTGTGTACCGGTTCCGGCTTCTGCGATCTGTTTATGAAGTCCTGTTATACCGGTGATATCTGTCTTGTTAATCTCTGTGATCACATCACCATTCTGGATTCCAGCCTGCATCGCAGGCGAATCAGCCTCTACTTCCCTGACATAAATGCCTTTCGGGATTCCCTGTTCGCCGGCAAGCTTCTCCGTCACTACAACTCCGTGAACGCCAATATACGGAACTCCCTGTCCATTTGCCAGAAGTTCGATCTCTTCCTTGATATCCGAAATCGCATAGGCACTTACAAGATTTCCGTCTCTCTGCAGTTCTGACTGGTCACAGATTCCAATCACTTCACCCGCCGTGTTAAACAGAATTCCGCTCCCTTTTTCACTTCCTGCAATATCTGTATCAAGCAGCCGGTACTGCCCGTCCGCCACTGTCCGGTAATTTCTGGTGGAACTGATGATCCCATATCCGACACCACCTGCATATCCAAACTGCTCACCAAGAACGATCACGCCGTCCCCACGGTTCACTGCATTAGAATTACCAAGCATCGCCGTCTGGATCTGGTTCCTCGTACTATCCGACAGATCTGATCTCTTGATCGCAATGATCGCAAGTCCAAGATTCCGGTCCTGCTTTTTCAAAGTTGCGTTATATGTAGTATTGTCTGAAAATGTGGCTTTCAGTGCTTCTGCATCTTTTACAATTCTTGCCGGTGCCGCAATCAAAAGATCTGCTCCATTATCCCAGAAAATAACTCCCGATACAGCCTGCTCCCCTGCATTCTCCCAACCTTCATCCCGGTGCACGGCATAGATCTCAACCACACTTTTTCCTGCTGACAATGCCACCTGGTATAATGCATGGTTCATCTCCTGATAATCTTCGACAGTCAGATCCGGATACTGAATCTCTTCCTCCTGTGCTTCCTGATCCTTGGTATCCGTCTCATTCTCAACCGGAGTTTCCTCCTGATCCAGCGGAATCGTTACCTTCTCTCCGCCCAGATGTGTCATCGCCCATGGGCGAAGGGCATAAAACGCAAGACCTGCTGCAAGTCCAAAAATTAGTCCTCTTCCTGCAAGCCTGCACAGATTTCCCATGATTCCTTTTTTACTTCGCTGTTCATCTTTTACTGTTTCCTGCAAAAACGAATATTTTTCTTCCTCACTGTCGTGCGGTTCTTCGTTATGCTTATTCTCTCGATTATCAGACATTGTGCTTCTCCTTAGGCCTCCGGAGTGCTTTCAGCCACACCTGGTTTTAGTATACATGATTCCCCGCAAATGTTCAACGAAATTTCACCTTTCCACTTTCATTTAGACGGTAAATAAGTTAGAATAGAACCAGACAAAATATGAGGTATAAATGTATTATGAATCAAAAATCTTTAACAAAATTGGAATTTCCAAAAATTATAGAGATGCTGACCGATCACGCTTCTTCCCCTGGCGGAGCTTCATTCTGCAGGCGAATCAAGCCGATGACCGACCTTAACAAAATCATCACTGCACAGGAACAGACTGCCGCAGCATTTACCCGCATTGTAAAGAAGGGAATTCCTTCTTTCAGCGGCTGCTATGCTGTCTCCGACTCTCTTAAGCGCCTGGAGATCGGAAGTGCCTTAAGCGCACCGGAACTCCTCCGGATCGGCAAGCTTCTTCAGACAACCGCCCGGATCAAATCCTACGGCCGTCATGAAAATGCAGACGATCAGGCAGATTGTCTGGATGTATATTTTGAACAGCTTGCGCCGCTTACACCACTTTCTGCCGAAATTGACCGCTGCATTCTTGGTGAAGATGAGATCAGCGATGATGCCAGCAGCAAATTAAAGCAGATCCGCCGCAGTATTAACGGCATGAATGACAAGATCCATTCTACCATGACCGGACTTTTGAACGGTTCCATGCGTACCTATCTCCAGGATGCCATTATTACCATGCGTGGCGACCGTTACTGTCTCCCGGTAAAAGCCGAATACCGCAGCCAGGTAAATGGTCTGATCCATGACCAGTCAGCAACCGGATCCACACTTTTCATTGAGCCGATGGCCGTTGTCAAACTGAACAATGATCTGAAAGAATTATATGCCCAGGAGCAGGAAGAAATCCAGGTGATCCTTGCCCGCCTCAGTGTGGATGCAGCTGAATATATTGAAGAAATCCGTCTGAACTACAAAGCACTTGTAGAACTGGATTTTACTTTTGCAAAAGGTGCACTGGCACTGGATATGAACGCCAGCCGCCCAGTCTTTAACACCGAAGGCCGGATCCGGATCCGTGAGGGAAGACACCCTCTTCTGGACCGTAAAAAAGTTGTTCCGATCAGTCTGACACTTGGAGATACCTTTGATCTTCTCGTCATAACCGGTCCGAACACAGGTGGTAAGACCGTTTCCCTCAAGACTGTGGGGCTTTTTACCCTGATGGGCCAGGCAGGTCTGCACATTCCTGCACTTGACCGTTCAGAACTTGCTGTATTTAACCAGGTTTATGCTGATATTGGTGACGAACAGAGTATTGAACAGTCTTTAAGTACCTTCTCTTCTCACATGACAAATGTGGTTTCTTTCCTAAATCATGTGGATGAGAATTCATTAGTCCTTTTCGATGAACTTGGTGCGGGAACCGATCCGACTGAGGGTGCTGCACTCGCTATCGCCATTCTGTCACATCTGCATAACCGTGGAATCCGCACTATGGCAACGACACACTACAGCGAACTGAAGGTATTTGCTCTTTCTACTCCGGGAGTAGAAAATGCCTGCTGTGAATTTGACGTGGAGACATTGAGCCCGACTTACCATCTTCTGATCGGTATTCCTGGAAAAAGTAATGCTTTCGCGATTTCCGAAAAACTCGGCCTTCCGGATTATATCATCCAGGATGCCAAAACGCATCTGACCGAGGAGGATGAATCTTTTGAAGATCTCCTTACTGATCTGGAACAGAGCCGCAAGACCATCGAGAAAGAACGGGAAGAGGTTGCTTCTTACCGTCGCGAGATGGAGCGTCTCAAGTCCGAACTCAAGAACCAACAGGAAAAGCTGGATACACAGCGCGACCGGATCATTCGTGAGGCAAATGCCAGAGCAACCGACATTGTTCAGGAAGCCAAAGATTTTGCTGATGAGACAATGAAGAACTTCCGCAAATTCGGCAAAGCCAGTATTTCCGCTTCCGAGATGGAAAAAGAAAGAGAACGGATCCGCAAGCAGCTTTCCAAAACTGAAAATAAAAACCGTCTGGAAAAGAAAAAACCTTCCAAAGCTTACAAGGCAAGCGATTTCCATCTGGGCGATTCTGTAAAAGTGCTGAGCATGAATCTGACCGGAACGGTAAATTCACTACCGGATGCCAAAGGCAACCTGTTTGTCCAGATGGGTATTCTCCGGTCACAGGTCAATATTTCCGATCTCGAACTGATCGAAGAACCGCTTACGGTTACTGCAAAGCAGATGCGCAGAACCAGCAGTGGCAAGATGAAGATGGGCAAATCCATGCATGTCAGTCCGGAGATCAATCTTCTTGGCAAGACAGTCGATGAAGCAGTTGCCGAACTTGACAAATATCTGGATGATGCCTATATCGCACACTTAAGTCCGGTACGAATTGTACACGGGAAAGGAACCGGCGCACTCAGGAACGGGATCCATCAGTATCTGCGCCGCCAGAAACATATCAAATCCTTCCGGCTGGGAGCTTTCGGGGAGGGCGATGCCGGTGTAACTATCGTAGAATTCAAATAATCATTGGGGGAACTATCATGGTGACTAAACAGAAAATCTTAATTGTAGATGACGACGAGAATATTGCAGAACTGATTTCTCTCTACCTTACAAAGGAATGCTTCGATACGATGATCGTACACGATGGGGAAGAAGCTCTTACCGCATTTGAATCCTATCAGCCAAACCTGATGCTGCTCGACCTGATGCTTCCTGGCATCGATGGCTATCAGGTCTGTCGCGAGATCCGCAGTAAGCACAATACCCCAATCATTATGCTTTCCGCAAAAGGAGAAGTATTTGACAAGGTGCTCGGTCTGGAGCTTGGTGCTGATGATTACGTCTTAAAACCATTCGATTCCAAGGAGCTTGTCGCAAGAGTAAAAGCGGTACTCAGACGCTATCAGCCTGCCAAACCAGAAACTCCTGCCGCCAGCCGCGGAAAGGTTGTTGACTATCCGGGAATCGAGATCAATCTTACCAATTACGCAGTAACCGTTGATGGTAAGAATGTAGATATGCCGCCAAAAGAACTGGAACTTTTGTATTTCCTCGCCTCTTCACCAAACCAGGTATTCACACGCGAGCAGCTCCTTGACCAGATCTGGGGCTATGAGTATGTCGGCGACACCCGTACCGTTGATGTTCATATTAAGCGTCTGCGCGAGAAGATCAAGGATCATCCTTCCTGGGGACTTAGTACCGTCTGGGGAATCGGTTACAAATTTGAGGTGAAGTAATGAAAAGTACTCTTTACCTTAAATTTATCCTCTTATATATTATTCTCGGATTTTTAAGTATTTTTACAGTGGCATCCCTGTCATCCACACTGACAACCCACTATCTGGAAAGCAGCATTTCCGGCAATATGTATCAGTCGGCGAATCTGCTTGCATCCAATTATCTGCCGGACTATTTTTCCAAAACCATTGCTCTGGCAGATGTTTATACACAGCTCAATGGTATGAGCGATTATCTGAATTCAGATATCTGGTTTGTTGATAATGAGGGATCTTTGCTTGCATCTGCCAAATCCGGCGATGTATCGTATGCCCCTTCCCGGATTGAAAATTTTGATCCTGCAGAATCTGGCGGCTCCACTTATCTGACCGGTGATTATCACGGGTACTTCAATTCAGAAATGATCACCGTGATTGCTCCGGTCACAGAGAATTTTTCAACCCACGGATATCTGCTTGTACATAAGCCTTACTCGCAGATCACAGACGCACATTCTGTCCTGATGCGTAACACGTATATCGTGATTCTGATCATTTATGTGCTCTCATTCATTATTTTGCTGGGTGTACATTTTCTGATCTACCGCCCGCTCGTCAAGATTACGAATGCAGCAAAGCAGTATGCTTCCGGCAATCTGGATGTTGTCATCCCGGTTAATACGCAGGATGAGATAGGATATCTTTCCGCATCCCTCAACTACATGTCTTCCCAACTGAAAGATATGGAGGATTACCAGAAGAAATTTGTGGCAAATGTATCCCATGATTTCCGTTCTCCTCTGACTTCCATCAAAGGCTATGTTGAAGCCATGGCGGATGGCACGATCCCACCTGAAATGCAGGGCAAATACTTAAATATCATCTTATTTGAAACAGAACGTCTTACTGACCTTACACGCGATCTGCTGACATTGAATGAATTTGATACGAAGGATCTTCTTCTTGATAAAACAGATTTTGATATTCACGAAGTGATCCGTAACACAGCAGCTTCTTTCGAAGGTACCTGCACTGCCAAAAAAATTTCTATCGAACTTCTTCTGGCAACTCGTACCCTGTATGTACATGCTGACCGGCACAAAATCCAACAGGTTCTATACAATCTGCTGGACAACGCGATCAAATTCAGCAATCCGGAGTCTACGATCACGATTGAAACCACACCGCGCGGTGACAAAGTATATACTTCCGTCAAAGATTATGGAATTGGCATTCCGAAATCAAGTATCAACAAAATATGGGAACGTTTTTACAAAAGCGATCTCTCCCGCGGAAAAGACAAAAAAGGAACCGGACTTGGGCTTTCGATCGTAAAAGAAATTATTCAGGCACACAATGAAAATATCAATGTGATCAGTACCGAGGGAGTTGGAACAGAATTTATCTTCTCCCTTCCACTGACGAAAAAATAGCAATAAGAAAGAATGTGCCTCAGCACATTCTCGCGCCGAGCGCGGTCGCTTGCGACATTCTTCATCTTCGTGCGAGTGCGCATCTCCGGCACGCAGTGCCTTTTATTTCATAGGAAGTTCCTTTGGAATTTCCTATGAAATAAAAAGAAACGGTTGTAGCCGGCATAAATAATATGTCACTCACAACCGTTTTTATATAAAAATGTCTGAAACCCATTTTCCACAGATTTCAGACATTTCTTCTTACTAATAAAGCATCTTCTTAATCGAATCTTTATTCATATTATCTTTTGTAACCCAGGTATATCCGGTACTTACCGTTGCTTCATTTCCCTGACCAAGCACTGCTCTTGCGCAGGCAACAACCGTTGCATAGCCGATTCCGTATGGGTTCTGAACGATCAGCCCATCAATCTTCCCATCTTCCAGAAGCTTCATCTGATCCTCTCCGCCGTCAAAGCTCACTACCTTGATTCGGTCTTCCCCTGTTGTTTTGTCCATAGAGTCCAGGACATTCACCACAAGGTCTGCTACTGTTTCATTGGTTGCAAAAATTCCTTTTACATCCGGATACTTTTCAAGAAGATACTTGATTGCATCCTGCTGTGCCGTCTGGGTATCCCGGCTATCTGCGTTCTCTTCCTCTGCTTTTTGCACATTATCTGCAGTCTCCTGGGAATTCTTTTCAGATGAATCTGCATTGATCTCTTTCGAGATCGCATCCAGATCATCCAGATGCCAGATCTCTGCAACCGTTACATTCGGATCATTCTTTTCCACTTCCTGTACAAATCCCTGCTCTCTTTCTTCAGAAGAAGTAGACTTAGAGTCATGTGCGATTACAAGGATCTGACCACTCTCACCGATACTGTTGCACAGCTTACTTGCTGCTGTTGCAGCGGCAGTTGTATTATCTGTATCAATCATGGATACAATATTCTGATAATCGGTCCCGGAATCAAATGCTACGATCGGAATCCCATTCTCTGCAGCAAGATCAAACTGAACCTCACATGCCCCTGAATCAACTGCTGCGATCCCGACCGCAACCGGATACCGTGCAAGCTCCTCATCCAGAATATTTACCTGATCATCTACATCATTCTCTGTCTCCGGTGCAGAATAAACAAGCTTTACTTTATCATTCCCTTTATATCCCAGGTTTGTATTAATATCCGCTACCGCCTGCTTTGCACCTTCCTGAACAGCTTTCCAGTATGCGGAAGAACTTCCTCTTCCTATAATAGAAATCGAGCTTCCTTTCTCCAGATTCAGTCCCTGCACATTGCCATATGCAGATGGCTGTAAAACATCCAGGTTACTCTGATGCTCATTCCCTTCCCTTGTCTCATGACTGAATGTCTGCTCTTTTCCTGTACCTGCATCATTCTTGCTTCCAGTTCCACATCCACCAGTCAAAAGTGCCACACAAAGTACAGCCGAAAGTATACTCCACCGTTTTTTCATAAATCCACTCCACTTTCTCTATCTTAAAATCAGTTTCATTATTGGTTATAAAATGATACAGTACCCACTATACACCAAATCGCCCGGGAAAGGTAGAAAAATTTCTTAAGATTTCATAAATTCTTTTTGGTTTCATTTGTAAGTTTTAT